>OHCC01000013.1_pt1 | contig 188962 bp, 133 predicted proteins | sample 1577521 | NCBI WGS metagenome assembly OHCC01 (sample SAMEA3879533, study PRJEB24766) | human gut metagenome | biome: human-associated habitat; feature: feces | place: USA | collected 1985/1987
TGGTTGGTTATGGTGTTCAGAAAAAAAGTGATGTGACTGGTGCTATGGCACGTGTTACGAGTAAGGTTATAGAGGATCGTCCTGTTCAAAATGCTTTGCAGGCTATGCAAGGACGTGTGACAGGTGTGGATATTACGTCTAATAATCGTCCTGGTGAGTTGGGCGATATTCGTATTCGTGGTAATCGTTCTTTAACTGCGGATAATAATCCTTTATATGTTATTGACGGAATACCTATGTCAGCAGGTTCGATTGCTGATGTTAATCCGAGTGATATTGAATCTATGGAAATTTTGAAAGATGCTTCTGCTACCGCTATTTATGGCTCTCGTGGTGCTAATGGTGTTATCTTGGTGACAACCAAAAAAGGTAAAACGGGTAGAACTACTATTAATTATGATGGCTCATTTAGTTTTGGTTTCTTGGATTCAACAACTGATTATATGAATTCTGGTCAATTGTTGGATTATAATCGTCAGTCAGCTATTACGGGTGGTACTTATAATGGTAGATATGGTGACAACCCTGATCCTGAGCGTGATAAAGCTTTATGGCTGAATCCCAACAATATGTCATATATGGATAAACGATTGGAAAAAGTATATCAGCAAAATGCTGATGGAACTTATTCTTATGATCCTTCACAATTAGAAACAACTGATTGGGGCGAATTGGTGACACGTACAGCATTTACTCATAATCATCAGATTTCTCTTTCAGCAGGAACGGAAACTTCCAAATTGTATGTATCATTGGGATATTTGGATCAGAAAGTACCTATGAAAGACCAAGATTTCAAACGTTATACAGCCAATATAAACGGTGAAATTATTCCGACTAAATGGTTGAAAGTGGGAATGGGATTGAATGCTACTCATTCTATTAAAAATTATGGTATTGTAAGTAATACAAGTAATACAGGAGCAAAAGACTCTTATGGTTTGGCTATGGATATGATGCCATGGGTACCGGCTTATAATGAAGATGGTTCTATACTGGAGGTTGCAAGTGCCGATGATCAGGCTTATCATAATCCTTTGAGAAATATAGATGATGCTTGGAATGAAACACGTTATTATGGCGTGAACTTCTCTTCTTATGCAGAATTGGATTTTGGACAATTTTGGGAACCTTTGAAAGGTGTAAAATGGCGTACGAATTTAGGCGCTCAATATCGTAACTCCCGTGTGGGTAGTTATTATGGTGAGGGATATACTAATCCTTTTAAAAATCCTGCAATGGCTCCTAATGTAGCCAATAATGAGCACAGTCAGAAGTTGTCATGGACATTGGAAAACTTGCTGTATATCAATAAAACAATAAAAGATATTCATTCGGTAAATATTACTTTGTTGCAATCAGCTGAACGTTATCGTACTGAAGGGTTGAACATGCGTGGATATGAAATCACATTTCCTTCTTCTTTGTGGTATAATATTGGTGCATCGAATAATGCAAAATATGCTCCAGGCTCCAATTTTTCTACTTGGTCAAGAGCTTCTTATATGGCACGTGTGAATTATGGATTGATGGATAAATATTTGTTGACTGTTACCGGACGATTTGATGGCGCTTCTATGTTGGCTGCTGGAAACAAATGGGATTTCTTTCCTTCTGCTGCATTGGCATGGCGTATGGAACAAGAGAAATGGATACAGCAAATTAATTGGATTAACCAATTAAAACTTCGTGTAGGATATGGTGTTACAGGTAACTCTGCTGTTAATCCTTATCAAACAGCAGGTTCTGTTACTTCTACCTATGCTAGCATCCCATTTGGAGTGGGCAATGTTTCGTCGAATACTATTGGTACAAAGACTAATATTATGCCTAACTATTCTTTAGGTTGGGAAAAAACTTCATCTTTAAATGTTGGTGTTGATTTTGGAGTCTTGGAGAATCGTATTAGTGGTAGTGTTGAATATTATATTGCTAAGACTTCTGATTTGCTGATGAATCAGTCGATTCCGGTAATTACCGGTTATGCACAAATCTTGAATAATGTAGGTAAGACAGAAAATAGAGGTTTTGAAGTTTCGTTGTCAACTGTAAATGTTAAAACAAAAGACTTCACATGGCAAACGGATTGGACTTTCTCTTTGAATAATGAAAAAATTAAAGAATTGGCCGGTGGTGCTACGTATGATTCAACAGGTCCTTGGATGGTGGGTGAGCCTTTGAATAGTTTTTATGATTTCCAGTATGACCGCATTTGGCAAAATACTCAGGAGGATAATCATTTGATGGATGTTTATCGTTCTTTGGGATTGACTTTCCTTCCTGGACAATATAAGATTGTGGATCAACCATTAGTTGAAGTTCCACAAGGTACAGAAGGATCAAAGACTGTAGAAATAAAAGATGCTGCAGGTAATAAAACAGGTGAAGTTGTTTCCTATATGGATAATGGATTTGGTAAATTTGATGATAATGATAAGAAAATTTATAATAAATCTCCTAAATGGACAGGCGGTATCAATAATTCATTTACCTATAAGAACTGGAATTTGAGCTTCTTTACTTATTTTCGATTTGGTAATACTTATTATGGTCTGACCCAGACTATTGGTCGTCGAATTGAAAAAGATACATGGTCACCAACTAATACAGATGCAAAGTTTGCTCAGCCTACTACAGCAACTCGTGAAACTAAATATGACTATGTAAGAAATTATACAAAAGGAAATATGGTTCTTATAAAGAATATAGCTTTGTCTTATACAGTTCCTCAAAGTTGGTTGAAGAAGTGTGGTGCAAGCAGTGCACAGGTATATGCTCAGGTATTGAATCCGTTCCTTTTTGGTGGAGAATTGGTTAAAGCTGGTATTAATCCGGATGATTTGACTGGTTGGGATGCAGGTAATCATATTGGTGGACAAACTAATAATACTTGTATTACTCGCAGTCTTGTTTTGGGAGTAAGATTGGGCTTCTAATTGATAGTATTGATTTTATAATATGAAGAAAATGAAAAAATATATATTAGCTGGTACATTTGCACTTGCATTGGCAAGTTGTTCTGATAGTTTCTTGGAAGAAAAAATGGTATCTTCCATAACACAGGACTATTTGAATACTGAAATAGGTTTGGATCAATTGATTGTGAGTTCATATAATTCGGTTCGTTTTCCTTTGTTGTACACTGAAGGTCTGCATATGTTGGAAACAGGTCATGACTGTGCTATGAAAAGTGGTGCGACGTCATTGAATAAGTTTGCAATATCTGAGTGGTCTCCTTCGGGGCTCATAGGAAATCAGGCTAATCAGTTTATGGGATTTCAGTCAAAGCAGCAGGCTGGATTTTTGATCAATGGCTATCCGATTATCGATAATTGTAATAAGGCTATTACTGCTATTCGTTCAGGGGATGCTTTAGGAAAATATGCTTCTGACCCTTCTTTTGCAGCAGCACGTTTGTCTGAGGTGTTATTTAATCGTGCTTACGTGTATTATTTGCTGAATACAGTTTTTGGTGATGTCTATTTTTCAACGGAAAGTAGTACTTCTTTGCCTTCAAATTATCAATATACGCGTACTCCTGCATCTGTCATGTTCAAGGAACTGATTGGTGATTTGCGTTATGCGGTGGAGCATTTGCCAGAGCAATATAGTGAAGCTGAATATGGACGTGCAACAAAATATGCAGCGGCTCATTTATTGGCTAAGATTTATTTGAATCGTTATCAAGGTAAAGAGTATGGTACTCCTGAATATGGTCGTAGAGCTGATGGAACGATAGATAATGGCAATGAAAAGTCATATTTGGGTATGCTTTATAAAGGTGAGGGGGCTGCGGATTTGGATTCTTGTATTTATTATGCTAATATGGTGATTAATGCTCATCCGTTGGTAGATGATTATCATGAATTGTTCCGCCATGACCTAGGTGATTTCTCGAATGAAAAGACAACAGAGAATGTTTTGAACGCAGTATTTTCAGAAAGTGGTGATAACTATCGTTACGGTGTACGTGCTTTGACTTTCTTTGTCGGTGATTATGCAGGTGACAAGTATGGTATTCCTAGTCGTTTGTGGGAATATGGCGGTAAGTCAAATCAAGGTTTTTGTAATGATGATTTTGGTATAGATGTATTTACAGATAAACTAAATGACTCTCGTTATCAAAAAACTTTCCGTTTGGAATATGTGACAGGCATAAACACTTCGGGGGCTTCTACTCCCAGTGCAAATGGAGATTATTATGCTTACAATGATGAAAGAAATAAAACGTATGTTTGGAATGAGGAACAAGCAGCTTATTTCAATGAACATATTTTGCCTACTTATAATCGTCCTTCTTGGGGAGGTCGTAAAGCTGTGGCGGGAGAACATAAAATGGGAACAGGAGATATCTCACGTGCTATGATTGAGAATACAAAAGAAACCGCTATTGATGTGGAGGTTATTAATGCTCAGCCATATCCTGTATTTGCCAGATGGGTGAAAGATGGCAATAAGTATTATTATCGCCCACAAATTGTTGGTAATGATGATTATTCGTTTGCCGATAGTAAAATTTTCTATGGATTGGAGAATACTTCTAAAACAGGTAAGGTTACAAATATGAAGTATGATGATCCTAATCGTGGTGCTTTGGATAGTGAAAGTGGAGGTCGGGATATTCCGGTTATGCGTTCTGCTGAAATGTACTTGGTGCGTGCTGAGGCTTATGGACGTAAGGGAGAATACGGTAAAGCAATTGAAGATATTAATGTATTACGCAGACGTGCAGCCTTTAAACCTGGTGAAACTCGTAATGAAGTACTTGCACGTTTATATCCTGGACATGAAAATTTAAGTAACGAGTCACAACAATGGCCGTATGAAGTAGATAATAATAGTTATGATGCAATAAAGGTCGATGCTTCATATTGGGATGGAACTTCCGAAAAATCAAAATTAGAAAATTATACTCCTGTTGCTGATACTCCGGAAAAACGTTTTCTGGAATTTATATATAATGAATATGCGAGAGAGTTCAATGAAGAATTTATCTACTATGGAGTGATTCACCATGCAGGTGTTCAAGCTCAGCGTATTCAGTGGCATAACCAAATGGGAGCAAATTCGGCTAATAACACTTATCCGGTAGGTTCATGGGATGTTTCTGATAATGTGAATGGTGGTAATGGTCAAACAGGAAATGCTAAAGGCAATTTCCAGAATTATATGACATTGAAACCATTCTCTAGAACTTTCATAGAGTTGCTGACAGATGAAAATGGTGTGTTGTTGGATGAAGCTGCAAAAAAAGCTTATCAGAATTATGGATATTAATTAAATTGATAATATCAATATGTTCTTGGAAATGAGGTTAATTAGGAAATTTGATTAACTCGTTAAAAAAGTAAGGTGGCATTGTCGGTGTTACCTTACTTTTTTTTATGAGTTAACTAAAAAGTGAACAATTAACCATATAAATGGATAAAATTCTATTTGATATAATTTCTCTCATGCATAAATTTGTAGTATCAGATAAAAAATGACATGCTATGAGAAAGACTTTTTTAGCTATTACATTATTTTTAGCTTTTAGTAAAGCCGCATTGGCTCAGTTTGGAAACTGCACTGCATCGGAAATGCGGACTTATGTAGATAGTGCGACCGGCAATACTATCACTATGTTGACCGACACGATGAAGAATGACCGTTTTCTTTATCAGACTGATCCCATGTGGACGGCTGATGGCAAATACTTATTGTTCAGGTCTTCCAGCCGTGGAAATGACAAAGAGGTGGAAAGTACGCTTCCTAACGGAGAAAAACGTAAATGGACTCCTACACAGATTTACTTTATTGAAATGGCCACCGGTAAGATTATTCAAGCTACGGAAGGACCGAACTTGGGCAGTGCTTTTTTGGCTAATAAAACGAATCGTATGTTTGTCAGCCGGAAAGAAAAAGAAAACTGGAACATGTATGTAATGGACTTGAATAAATTCTTTGCCGATGTAAAACAAGGAAAAGTAGGTAAACCATCCGCTTATGAAACTTTCATAGGCACTTTCCCCACTGAGATGGGACGTCCGGGAGGATATGCTGTGGATTGTAATGATGATTATGCCTACATAACTGTTGAGCGTGAGGGTACGGAAGAGGAAAAGGAACGTATGATGAAAAACGCTTTCCTGCCTGAAAGTAACCAGCCGGTAAAGATAAAGCCAACTCTTTGCGGAATTCGTAAAATGAATCTCAGTACGGGAGAAGTAACTAAGGTTATTGATACGGAATTTAAAACAGGACATATACAAGCCAGCCGTTTTACTCCGGGTGAAATTGTTTTTTGTAACGAAACCGGTGGCGATGCCCATCAGCGTATGTGGTTTTGCACGGCAGATGGAACTGTCTTTAAACCTTTATATAAAGAAACTCCGCTAGATTGGGTGACTCATGAAACTTTTGCAACCAAAGATTTTGTATATTTCAATATCTTGGGATTTCAGCCGCGCCTTCGCAAACAGGCGAGTGGTATTGTGCGTATCAATTTGCGTACGGATGATGTAGAGTTGATAGGGCAGGTGGAATTAGAAAAAGATCGCCAAGCGATTGACGGCCAATTGGTAGGAAGAGGTTTCTGGCATTGTAATGCCAGCCGTGATAATAAATGGGCTGCCGGAGATACTTTTGGAGGAAATGTATGGTTGGTTAATGTACAGACCGGGGAGCGTCATTGGTTGGTGTCGGATACCAAGATGAAACCAGATCATGCACATCCCAGCTTTAGTCCGGATGGTACGAAAGTTCTTTTCCAATCCGGACATTTTACAAATGGAAAAAGATTGAATTTAATGATGGTGGATATTTCATCCTTTAAATAAAGTAAGGTTGGATATGAAAAATACACGTAAGATATTATTTTCCGCAGCTTTGTTGTCTTCAGGGCTTACGATGGCCCAGACTACAACGGCAGAGAAATCGCCCAATGTTATTTATATTATGGCGGATGATTTGGGAATAGGTGATTTGGGATGCTATGGTCAGCGTCAGATTAAGACACCGAATATTGATGGGATAGCTCAGAACGGGATGAAGTTTATGCAGCATTATTCCGGTTCTACGGTCAGTGCTCCGTCCCGTTGTGCTCTGATTACAGGAAAGCACATGGGACATGCCGCAATCAGAGGAAATGCAAAAGTGGCAGGTTCGGATGGATTGTTATATGAAACTCCGCTTCCTGCCGGTGAAGTTACCGTAGCCGATATTTTTAAAACAAAGAATTATGTTACCGGATGTGTAGGCAAATGGGGAATGGGAGGACCGGGTACGGAAGGTATGCCCGGTAAACATGGTTTTGATTATTTCTACGGTTATCTGGGACAACGTTTTGCTCATAGTTATTACCCTGAGTTCTTGCATGAGAATGAGCAGAAGATTATGCTGGATGGGAAATATTATTCGCATGACTTGATGTTGGAAAAGGCTTTGAACTTTATTGATGAAAATGCGCAGAAACCTTTCTTCCTTTATTTTTCACCGACCATACCCCATGCGGATCTTGATATAATGGGGGAAGCGATGACGGAGTATGAGGGGGAATTTTGTGAAACTCCTTTTGGAGGAAGCAGAGACGGTTATAAATCGCAGCAAAATCCGCGTGCGGCGTATGCGGCGATGGTTACTTATTTGGATAAAAGTGTGGGCTTGATTATTAAAGAGTTGAAAGAGAAAGGTTTGTATGATCATACGATCATTGTTTTTACTTCCGATAATGGAGTCCATTCGGAGGGAGGGCACGATCCATCTTATTTTGACAGTAATGGTCCGTTCAGAGGTCAGAAAAGAGATTTATATGAAGGAGGTATCCGTACTCCGTTCGTCATTCAATGGCCGGGAGTTATTCCACAAGGAGTAGTTACCAATCATATTTCTGCATTTTGGGATTTTTTGCCTACTATAGGTGAATTGGTGCAGGCGGATATTCCTCAAAATATTGATGGTATATCTTATTTGCCTACTCTTACGGGAAAAGGTACTCAGAAGGAGCATGATTGTATTTATTATGAGTTCTTTGAATTTGGAGGAAAGCAATCTATTATGACACCTGATGGTTGGAAGTTGGTGAGACTGGAAGTTAGTGATCCGTCTAAAACCTACGAAGAATTGTATAATATTTATACAGATCCGGCGGAAACTTCCAATGTGATAAAACAATATCCTGATGTGGCAAAAAAATTAAAGAATATGATAGGTGGTCAACGTGTTGAAAATGCCCGTTTCCATTTTTAAACAAGTAAGATTTATGAAGCAATCCTTATTTTTAAAGAAATGCAGTAAGTTCTGTTATGTACTTTTTGCAGTTTGTGGCTGTTTGGCTTGTACACAGAATCATAAGATTGAATGGCCGCAAGTGACTAACGAGACCAAGCCTTGGACGCGATGGTGGTGGGAAGGCAATGCGGTCAGGACTACTGACTTGGATACGGTTATGCGTAAGTACCAGGAGGCAAATCTGGGTGGATTGGAGATCACTCCTATTTATGGAATACATGGTTATGAGGATCGCTTTAAAGATTTTCTTTCTCCGGAATGGGTTGATTTGTTTCTGTATACTTTGCAGGAAGCGAAGCAGTTGGGGTTAGGAATTGATTTGGCTAATGCTTCGGGATGGCCGTTTGGAGGACCTTGGGTCCCTCCCGAAGATGCGTGCAAGACGGTGGCTTATAAAACTTATCAATTGAAAGAAGGCGAACAACTAAGTGAACCTGTCCGGTATAAGGAAGAAGGCTTTGTCAGATTGGCAGGGCATACTCCGGTAAAACTGGCGGATTTGAAAGAACCGGTCAGTGCGAATGCTGATTTACAGACATTGGCATTGGATCAGGTACGATATAAAAAGGAACTGCCTTTGATTATAGTGACCGCTAATAGTGATAAAGGTGAATGTCTTGACTTGACTTCAAAAATAAAGCCGGATGGTACATTGGACTGGACGGCTCCTCAAGGTGACTGGACTATTTGCGCTCTGTTCCAAGGTCATCATGGAAAAATGGTAGAACGTGCAGGGCCTGGTGGTGAAGGTGATGTGATAGACCATTTTTCAGCTTCGGCCATTGATCATTATCTCAGTAAATTTGATGAGGCTTTTAAAGGAAAGGATATCAGTTATCTGAGGTATTATTTTAATGACTCTTATGAAGTGGACGATGCAAGAGGCGAGTCAAATTGGACTCCTGCTTTTTTTGACGAATTCCAAAAGTATAGGGGATATGACTTGCGTCAGCACTTACCTGCATTGTTAGGTATGGATACACCGGACAAGAATGCAAGGGTGTTGTATGATTATAGACAAACCATAAACGATTTATTGATAAATCATTATTCCATTCGTTGGCAACATTGGGCGGCAAAACAAGGAAAGGGTATAAGGAATCAGGCTCATGGTTCTCCTGCCAATATTCTGGATTTGTATGCAGTGAGTGATGTGCCCGAAATAGAAGGGCGTGATTTGGTCAGTATAAAAGCGGCTCCGTCTGTAGCCCATACGGAAGGAAAGAAACTCTCATCTTCGGAAAGTGCGACTTGGCTGGATGAACATTTCCAATCGAATCTGGGAGATGTAAAGAAAGCACTTGACCTTTTCTTTCTGGGCGGGGTGAATCATATTTTTTATCATGGCACTTGTTTCAGTCCGCAGGAGGCTCCCTGGCCGGGATGGTTATTTTATGCGGCAGTCCATTTTCATCCGAACAATCCGTTTTGGGAGGATTTTAAATATTTGAATCAGTATGTTACTCGTGTGCAGTCATTTTTACAGGATGGCACTCCTGATAATGATGTTCTTTTATACTATAACATAGCCGATGTGATGTCTGAACAAGGGAACAGAAGCCTTCAACACTTTAGCGGATTGGATCGTAATATGTTGGAATCTTCGGTCAGAGAAAGTGCGGTAACTTTAACAGAGAATGGTTATGCGTGGGATATGATTTCTGACAAGCAACTTCTTAAAACTAATGTTGAGAAAGAAATGATTGTAACGCCCGGTGCCGCATATAAAACCGTTCTTGTTTCGGCGGCGCAATATATTCCTTATGAAACAATGGAAAAACTGATGGCTTTGGCTGATGAAGGTGCTACCGTTGTGTTTTATAAGGGAATTCCTCAAGATATGGCCGGAATGATTCTTTCGGAAGAGAAACAGGCTCATTTTAAAGAAATGCTGGATGCTCTGGACTTTCATGCTGAAGGTGCTGTTAAATGTGCTCGTGTAGGTAAGGGGAAGATTTGTTTGTCAGATGATATTAATGCTCTGATGAATGAGGCGAATGTGGGTGCCGAGAAAATGTATCAGGCAGGTCTGCAATGTATCCGAAGAAATAGTGCGACGGGAAAATATTACTTTATAGAAAATAGTAGCGACCGTAAAATAGAGGATTGGATTCCACTTCGTACAGAAGCTCGGAGTGCGGCGATTTTCAATCCAATGACTGGTGCCAGTGGTTTGGCTGCTATGAAACGCAATGACGGGCAAACAGATGTTTACCTGGAATTGAATCCGGGTGAAACTGTCATTGTATCAACTTCCAGTCAGAATTTTACAGGAGATGCCTATGCTTATTATCAAAATGCAGGTGAGCCAAATCCAGTTTCCGGCAGTTGGACTGTTTCTTTTGTTCAAGGAGGTCCTCAACTTCCTGCTTCTATAACGGTTGATAGTTTGGGCTCATGGACTGATTTTGTAGGGGATGAATATAAAGCTTTTTCTGGAACAGCCGTTTATACGACTACTATAAATAAGGTGCCTGTAGCGGATGTGATCAAATTGGATCTTGGCTCTGTAGCGGAAAATGCATCTGTCTATTTGAATGGAGATTATATCGGTACAGTGATTGACTCTCCTTATCAATTGTATATCCCTGCTGAAAAATTCAAAGGACAGGATGAGTTAGTTGTCAGAGTAGCCAACTCTATGGCGAATCGAATTGCTTATATGGATAAGAAGGGAGTGGACTGGAAGATTTTCTATAATGTAAATATGTCTGCAAGAAAAAAGGAAAATGTGAAAAATGGTATCTTTGATGCTTCTGATTGGGAACCAAAATCTTCAGGACTATTGGGACCTGTAACGTTGACTCCGGCTATGGTGAAGCAATGAATTATATAGTCCTGATGTTGCAACCTATAGAATAAATGTTTCAGGGTGTTTGTGTAATATGTTGAGTATTAATGTAATATGTGAATATGCGCAACATGAATACCCTGAAATTTCGTTTTGAACGAATTTCTATATAAATGTATCTTATTCTATGGTAGGCAAGAGGACTTTATGCTAGTTTTGCAACAAACAATTTGAGATAGCTATGAGAAACAAAATTCTTTTATTTTTATTGACTTTTATAGGAATAAGTCAGATTGCGGCAGCATCATCTGTCCGTGATAAATACAATTTTAATTCTGAATGGTTACTTTATGTTGGCGATACACCGGAAGCCAAAGAGGTACGTTTCCAGGATACGGATTGGAAGAAAGTAACATTACCCCGTCCTTTTAATGAAGATGAAGCTTTTCGTTTGAGTATAGAACAACTGACAGATACTGTGATGTGGTATCGTAAACATTTCCGTCTGCCTGCCGATAGCAAGAACAAAAAAGTCTTTGTTGAATTTGAAGGGGTTCGTCAAGGAGCTGATTTTTATATCAATGGCGAATATATCGGCTTGCATGAAAATGGTGCGATGGCTGTAGGTTTCGATTTGACTCCTTATATTAAATATGGACAAGAGAATGTAATGGCGGTCCGCATTGATAACAATTGGAATTATAAGGAACGTGCTACCGGCACCAAATATCAATGGAGTGACCGTAATTTCAACGCCAATTATGGAGGTATACCAAAGAATGTATGGCTTCATGTTACTGATAAACTTTATCAGACACTTCCCTTGTACAGTAATTTAAAAACTACCGGTGTCTATATCTATGCGGAAGATATCCGTGTGAAGTCTCGTAAGGCTGTGGTTCATGCGGAGTCTGAAATAAAAAATGAATATAATCGGGATAAGAAAGTCGCTTATAAGGTTGAAGTGTTTGATCGTGACGGGAAAAGCATAAAAAGTTTTGAGGGTACTCAGACGGTAGTAAAACCGGGTGAAACTGCGACTTTGGAAGCTTCGGCAGAAATAGACGGACTTCATTTCTGGAGTTGGGGATACGGATATTTGTACACAGTAAAAACCAGTTTATGGGTGGATGGCAGAAAAGTAGATGAAGTGGCTACCCGTACCGGTTTCCGTAAAACTCGTTTCGGCAAAGGAATGATTTGGTTGAATGACCGGGTGATTCAGATGAAAGGTTTTGCACAGCGTACCAGTAATGAATGGCCGGGAGTCGGTATGAGTGTTCCTGCATGGCTGAGTGATTATAGCAACGGTCTGATGGTGGAAGATAATGCCAACTTGGTTCGTTGGATGCATATCACCCCTTGGAAGCAGGATATTGAATCGTGTGACCGTGTCGGATTGATTCAGGCGATGCAGGCCGGTGATGCAGAAAAGGACCGTGAAGGCCGTCAATGGGAACAACGTACAGAATTGATGCGTGATGCCATTATTTACAACCGTAATAATCCGAGTATTTTATTCTATGAATGTGGAAACGAATCAATCAGTCGTGAACACATGATAGAAATGAAAGCGATTCGTGATAAGTATGACCCTCATGGAGGCCGTGCCATCGGTTCCCGTGAAATGCTTGATATTCGTGAAGCCGAATATGGTGGCGAGATGCTTTATATCAATAAGAGCAAACATCATCCGATGTGGGCCATGGAATACTGCCGTGATGAAGGTCTGCGCAAATATTGGGATGAATATTCTTATCCATATCATAAAAATGGGGAAGGAAATAATTCATTCCGTTCTGCAATGACTAATAAGGTCCAGAAAAAGGTGGATGCCCGTGCTTATAATCACAATCAGGATTCCTTTACTATTGAGAATGTGATTCGTTGGTTTGATTATTGGCGTGAACGCCCGGGTACAGGTGACCGTGTCAGCTCAGGAGGTGTGAAAATCATCTTCTCGGATACGAATACACATTATCGTGGTGTGGAGAATTATCGTCGTAGTGGTGTGACAGATGCCATGCGTATCCCTAAAGATCCTTTCTATGCACATCAGGTGATGTGGGACGGATGGGTGGATATAGAGAATCCCCGTATTCATATCGTTGGTCATTGGAACTATAAAGAAGATGTGGTTAAACCTGTTTATGTGGTATCCAGTGCTGAAAAAGTGGAATTGTTCCTGAATGGTAAATCTTTAGGAAACGGTCAAAGAGATTATCATTTCTTGTATACTTTCAAAGATGTGGCATTTGTTCCGGGCAAGTTGGAAGCTGTAGGGTATGATAAGAATGGAAAAGAATGTTGCCGCGCTGAATTGCAGACTGCCGGCAAGCCGGAACAGATTAAACTTAGTGTGATTCAAAGTCCTAAAGGCTGGAAAGCGGATGGAGCTGATATGGTATTGCTTCAAGTGGAAGTGATGGATAAAGATGGCAGACGTTGCCCGCTGGCTAATGATCTGATACATTTTGACGTAGAGGGACCGGCTGAATGGCGTGGTGGAATAGCACAGGGCAAAGATAATTATATTCTTTCAAAAGATTTGCCTGTAGAATGTGGAATCAACCGGGCTTTGATACGCTCTCTTACGACTCCGGGAGCAGTTCGTATAACAGCCAAGGCTGATGGATTGCAATCTGCCGAAATCAGTCTTTCTTCCGCACCGGTTGAAGTGAAGAATGGCTTGAGTAACTATATTCCGGGAGATGAACTGGAGGGCAGGCTGACCCGTGGAGAAACTCCGTTGACTCCTTCTTACAAAGATACGAAAGTCGATGTGAATATCTTATCGGCGGTTGCCGGAGCCAACCAGGATGAAACGATAAAAAGTTTCGATGATAATGAATTGAGTGAATGGAAGAATGATGGCAGACTGAACAGTGCATGGATAACTTATAGTTTGGAACGTGCGGCCCGTGTGGATGAAATTTGCATGAAACTTACCGGTTGGCGTTTGCGTAGCTATCCTTTGGAAATATATGCAGGTGATGAACTGATTTGGAGTGGTGAGACTGAAAAGAGTTTGGGATATATCCACCTGAATGTAAAACCTGTATTGACAAATGAGATAACCATTCGTTTGAAAGGTGCCAGCAAGGAAGGTGACGGTTTCGGACAAATTGTAGAGGTTGCTGCGCCTGCTGCGGGTGAATTGGATTTGTTTAAGGCAAAAAATGGCGATAAAACCAATCACGAGTTACGCATTGTTGAAATTGAGTTTAAAGAGAATTTGTGGCAATAGAGATGTGGATATTTTTTAGAGGTAAAGATTGATAGACAGGAGTTTCTTTTTTAAGTAGATAGGCGGGGAAACTCCCCGCTTGTATTAAGGTTTTATAAATTGTTAGATGAAACATTGGGTTATGATGAATATGCTTCTGCTTGTCGGAAGCATATTCGCTTTCTCCCAACCTTATAGTGGAGAAAAGCTTTCAAGAGGATTGATTGGAATTCCTACAGAGGAAGGAATGTATTTTAGCTGGCGCATGACCTTGGAGGATGCAGCCGGATTACAATTTGATTTATACCGTAGTTCCGGTGGAGGTGCGGAGGTAAAATTAAATAAAGAACCGATAGATCGGACTTCCGATTTTTTAGACCGTACGGTTGATTATACGGTGGATAATCGTTGGACTTTAAAAGCAACTACCGGGGAAGTCGCTACCTGGACCCGTTTGAAGGGAGAGAAACGGAATCCTTATTTAAGTATTCCTGTTTGTAAACCGGAGGACGGAGAAATAGCAGGTGAATCATTCACTTATACAGCTAATGATTGTAGTGTAGGTGATCTGGATGGTGATGGAGAGTATGAGATTATTTTAAAATGGTCTCCTTCTAATTCAAAGCGACCGCCACAACGTGGCTTTACCGGTAATACCTATTTGGACGCATATAAAATGGATGGAAGAAGATTGTGGCGTATTGATTTGGGACCGAATGTACGTTCCGGAGCAGCCACTACTAATTTCTTGGTTTTTGATTTTGATGGAGATGGATGTGCGGAAATCTGTTGTAAGACAGGAGATGGTACTGTCGATGGGCTGGGACATCGGATAGGAGATGCCCAAGCCGACTGGAGGACATGGGATAAAAAAAGTCCTACGTATGGTAAGATAGTAAATGGCCCGGAATACCTCACGGTTTTTGAGGGACGTACCGGAAAAGAACTGGATTCGAAAGAATATATTCCAACCCGTTATCCCTTGGATGGTTGGGGAGGTGTCGGTGGCAATTGTGGTAATGATAATACTGGTGGTCGTTCAGACCGTTTTACAGCTGGAGTAGCTTTTCTGGATGGAAAAACGCCTTCACCTATCATGGTAAGAGGATGGTACGGACGGACGGTGGTGGCTGCATGGACTTTTACAAACGGGGCATTGAAACATACATGGACTTTTGATAGTGCGGCACCGGGGTGGGAGGCCTATTCGGGCATGGGAAATCATAGTGTGACCGTAGCGGATTTTGATGGTGATGGTTGTGATGAAATCTGTGTGGGGGCTATGACTGTAGACCATGATGGTAAAGGACTGTTTACTACGGGCTTGCGTCACGGTGATGCTTTACATGCCGGACGTTTTATTCCTTCCCGTCAAGGTATGCAGGTTTTTGGCGTGCATGAAAATGAAGGCGATAATGAAATTGTAAAGCGTACTCCTGCCGTAGCTATGTTTGATGGAGCGACCGGAGAAATTATCTGGCAGGATGGTTTGGGACAAGATGCCGGTCGTGGAGTAGCTGCTGATATTGATCCGCGTTATGATGGAGCAGAGTGTTGGTGCAATATAGGAGGTTTGAGAAGAGGGGATACCGGAGAAATAATCAGTAATAGAAAGCCTGACTCCTGTAATTTTACCATTTATTGGGACGCTGATCCCTTAGCGGAATTACTGGATCATGTTTCCATCAGTAAATGGAATTGGAATGCGGAAAGTACAGATTTATTATTGAAAGCCGAGGGAGTTGTTTCCAATAATGGAACAAAAGGTAATCCGTGTTTGTCGGGTGATATTTTAGGAGATTGGCGAGAAGAGGTCATTTGGCCTTCCGAAGACCAGACGGAATTACGTATTTATTCTACTACCATACCGGCTGTGGACAGACGTGCCACATGGATGAATGACCGTCAGTACAGGTTGGCGATAGCTTGGCAGAATGTAGCGTATAACCAACCGCCGCACCCTAGTTTCTAGCCTTGTCGCTACTCTGATTAGGATATATGTACTATTGGTTGAACGAATAAACAGGAAAATGAATGAATTTCTATTCTCCGGTTTGTTCGTTCATCTTATTTTTGTGAGAAATTTGAAATGCAATAAAAGAAAAACACTATAAATGTCATGAAAGGAAACAAACTTTGTTTATGCTTTTTGTTAGCTGCCGGAGTAGGATTGGGAGCACATGCTCAAAATAAAATAGCTGCTCCGATGAAGGATGTGAATCAAGTCGTTGATAATACACTTGATAGTTTGAATGTGGCGCGTTCCGCCCGTCCTGTTTCAGGTTCCAGCCGGAAAGGGGATAATCCGGTGTTGTTCCTTGTTGGAAATTCAACGATGCGTACCGGTACGTTGGGCAATGGAAATAACGGTCAATGGGGATGGGGATATTTTGAACACGAGTATTTTGATGAAAATAAGATAACCGTTGAAAATCACGCATTGGGAGGAACCAGCAGCCGTACTTTTTATAACCGGTTATGGCCTGATGTCTTGAAAGGAGTTCGTAAAGGTGACTGGGTTATCATAGAATTGGGACATAATGACAATGGTCCGTACGATAGTGGCCGTGCCCGTGCCTCTATTCCGGGAATTGGCAAAGACAGTCTGAATGTGACTATTAAAGAGACAGGAGCAAAAGAGACCGTATATACGTATGGGGAATATATGCGTCGTTTTATTCATGATGTGAAGAAAAAAGGCGCTCATCCTATTTTGATGTCCCTGACTCCTCGCAACGCTTGGGAAGATGCAGACAGCACTATTATTACCCGGGTAAATCAGACATTTGGATTATGGGCGAAGCAGGTAGCTAAAAAAGCGAGAGTTCCTTTTATTGATCTGAATGATATCTCGGCACGCAAATTTGAGAAATTCGGCAAAGAAAAAGTAAAGTATATGTTCTATCTGGACCGCATTCACACAAGTGCTTTTGGCGCACGTGTCAATGCAGAATCAGCAGCCGAAGGAATCCGTAATTATAAAGGGTTGGAACTGGCTCGTTATTTGAAACCGGTAGAAAAAGATACGGTTACGGGGGCTACCCGTAAAAAGGGGAATCCTGTATTGTTTACGGTGGGAGACAGTACTGTGAAGAATGCCGATAAAGATGAAAAGGGTATGTGGGGATGGGGAAGTGTTATTCACGAACTGTTTGACACGGAAAGGATCTCTGTAGAGAATCATGCGAAAGCGGGCCGCAGTGCGCGTACTTATTTAGATGAAGGGCGTTGGGATAAAATCTATCATGCACTTCAGCCGGGAGATTTTGTTTTGATACAATTCGGACATAATGATGCAGGTGACATAAACACAGGGAAAGCGCGTGCGGAATTACCCGGTTCAGGAAATGAAAGCAAGGTCTTCAAAATGGAGAAAACCGGCAGCTATCAAGTGGTTTATTCTTTCGGCTGGTATTTGCGTAAGTTTATTATGGATGTAAAAGAAAAGGGAGCTGTTCCTATTGTCCTGAGTCATACACCCCGCAATAAGTTTGATAATGGTGAGATAGAGCGCAATACCAGTTCTTTTGGTAAATGGACGCGTGAAGCGGCAGAAGCGGCCGGGGCTTATTTTATAGATTTGAATAAAATATCAGGAGACAAGCTCCAGGATATGGGATACAATCAAGGTTTGCGTGTAGTAGGAACGTATTTCAATCATGACCATACCCATACCTCTTTGAAAGGTGCCCGTATGAATGCCCGGAGTATTGCTGACGGGCTGAAAGCTACGGACTGTCCGTTAAAAGACTTTTTAAAGTAAATGAAAACAAAACAACATCGTATGAAAAATCTGTTTCTGTTTTTATTTCTATTAGTTGTCTTTACGTCAAAGGCACAGGATAATAGGGTTTCCGGTTTAAATTCCCGTCAGTTTACTAAATACTGGAAGGTTGAATCGGAATCGCCTGATTATAAAGTGACGTTTCAGGGAGATACCGCTGAAATAGTATCTCCCAAAGGATTGACTCTTTGGAGAAAAGAGAAGATGAGTGGAAAAGTGACCATTGAATATGATGCATGTGTGGTGGTGGAGTCGGATGGAGATCGTCTGAGTGATTTGAACTGCTTCTGGATGGCATCAGACCCTCAATATCCCGATAATTTATGGAAGCGCGAAAAATGGCGTAGCGGTATATTTTTGAATTGTTATTCTTTACAGCTTTACTATTTGGGATATGGTGGCAATCATAACTCTACTACACGTTTCCGTCGTTATGATGGGGATGAGTCGGGTATTACAAATCCTAAAGCCCGTCCTGCTATTCTAAAGGAATATACGGATGCCGGACATTTGCTGAAGCCGAATCATTGGTATCACATCAAGATTACCAACGAGAACAATAGGGTTAGTTATTACATAGACGGTGAGCGCTTGGTGGACTTCAGGGATGCTGAACCGTTACGGGAAGGCTGGTTTGGTTTTCGTACCACTTTGTCGCGTACTCGTATTACAAATTTCAGTTATGAATGCTCATCGCAAGAGGCGACTGCTGTTCCCTTGCAATGGATTGGTGAGACTCCCCGGCAGGATAAGGTCGTAAGTTTCGGAGTGCCTTTTGATAAAGGGGAAGTTTTTCCGGAAAACAAGTTACGGCTATCTGCAGAAAGTGGTGAGGATATTCCTATTGATACCTGGACTTTGGCTTATTGGCCGGATGGTTCTGTAAAGTGGGGAGGAATAGCTGGAGTTATTCCTGCCGGAACAGAAAAACTGACTCTGGAAAAGGCGGTAAAGAAATCTAAAGCGAAATCCAAACTGCCGGATACAGATAAAAAGAAGTCCGTTTCTGTGGCAGAAACATCACAGGGTATTCATATTTCTACCGGAGTCATTTCAGCATATATACCTCGTCAAGGCGAATTTTTGATAGATAGTCTGTTATATAAAGGTGTGAAAGTAGGAGAAAAGGCTAGGCTTATCTGCCATACGCAAAGCGAACCGGTACTTGAAAGTACTTCTCAAGTTTCTTTCACTAATTATATAGGAGAACTGAAATCTGTGACTGTAGAGCGTGCCGGTTCTGTGCGTGCGCTTGTTAAATTGGAAGGGGTACACAAAAGTCCGAATGGTCGTGAGTGGTTGCCCTTTGTGGTACGGCTTTATTTTTATGGTGGCAGTGAGCAAGTGAAAATGGTGCATAGCTTTGTATATGACGGAGATCAGAACAAAGATTTCATTCGCGCCTTGGGAGTTCGTTTTGACGTTCCTATGCGTGAGGCTTTATACAATCGCCATGTAGCTTTCTCTTGTGCCGATGGTGGAGTCTGGAGCGAGCCCGTTCAGCCTTTGGTGGGACGACGCATACTTACATTGGGTAAAACCGGAAATGGAGAATCTTCATTACAGCAACAGCAGATGGAAGGAAAACGCATTCCTTCTTATGAAGCTTTTGACGAAAAGAACCGTGCTTTGCTTGATCATTGGGCTTCTTGGGACAGTTATCGTCTGTCCCAACTGACAGCGGATGCATTTTCAATCCGTAAACGTGCCAATGACAATAATCCTTGGATAGGTACTTTTTCCGGTACACGTAGTGAGGGTTATGCCTTTGCCGGAGATATAACCGGAGGCATGGGGCTTGAGTTGCATGATTTCTGGCAGTCTTATCCGTCTTCTATTGAAATCTCGGATGCAAAAACTCCGGTGGCTGCTCTTACCGCATGGATATGGAGTCCGGATGCTGAACCGATGGACTTGCGCCATTATGATAATGTGGCCCATGACTTGAATGCCAGTTACGAAGATGTGCAAGAAGGAATGAGCACCCCTTACGGGATTGCCCGTACAACGACTCTTACCTTGATACCTCAGGGTGGTTATAGCGGAAAGAAAGCTTTTGCAGAACAAGCTAAACAACTTGCCGGACCGGGAGTGCTGATGCCTGTACCTGACTATTTGCATGCCAAGCAGGCATTTGGTGTTTGGAGCCTTCCCGATCGTAGTACTCCTTTCCGTGCCCGGGTGGAAGACAGGCTGGATGCTTATATCAGCTTCTATCAAAAAGCGATAGAACAAAATAAATGGTATGGTTTCTGGAATTATGGGGATGTGATGCATGCATACGATCCTGTCCGCCATACCTGGCGTTATGACATCGGAGGTTTTGCATGGGATAACACGGAACTGGCTTCTAATATGTGGCTATGGTATAATTTCCTGCGTACCGGACGTGCTGATATCTGGCGCATGGCAGAAGCTATGACCCGTCATACGGCGGAAGTGGATGTGTATCATATCGGTCCGAATGCAGGATTGGGTAGCCGGCACAACGTCAGTCATTGGGGATGTGGAGCCAAAGAAGCACGGATCAGTCAGGCTGCCTGGAATCGTTTCTACTATTATCTTACTACGGACGACCGATGCGGTGATTTAATGACCGAAGTAAAAGATGCCGATCAGAAACTGTACACGCTGGACCCCATGCGTCTGGCGCAACCTCGCAGTCAGTATCCTTGTACGGCACCTGCACGTCTCCGCATCGGTCCCGACTGGTTGGCATACGCCGGAAACTGGATGACTGAATGGGAACGTACCGGCAATACGGTTTACCGTGACAAAATTATAGCCGGGATGAAAAGTATTGTGGCACTGCCCAACCGTATCTTTACAGGTCCGTTGGCTTTAGGTTATGATCCGGCTACAGGGATTATTACCAGCGAATGTGATCCCAAGTTAGAAAGTACAAATCATTTGATGACCATCATGGGAGGTTTTGAAGTCATGAATGAAATGATCCGTATGGTTGATTATCCCGAATGGAATGAGGCATGGCTTGATCTTGCCGCCCGTTATAAGCAGAAAGCATGGGAGTTAAGGAAAAATCGTTTCCGTATATCCCGTTTGTTGGGATATGCAGCCTATCATACCCGTAATGCAAAAATGGCGGAAGAGGCTTGGACTGATTTGTTTTCCCGCTTGGAACATACTCCGGCTCCACCTTTCCGTATAGAAACTGTTCTTCCGCCGGAAGTTCCCGCTCCTTTGGATGAATGTACAAGTATCAGTACCAATGATGCCGCCCTTTGGAGTCTGGATGCCATTTATATGCAGGAAGTGATTCCGGTGGATGGTATGAGATAGGATATTTTCGTATCTGTTTGATGATATCATTGTATAGCTTATCATCCTGAACATGAGTGAAGAATCTGTTTACAACAACTCTTTTATTGTTTACAGATTCTTCACTAATATTCAAAATAATAGAAATGACATAATCATTATTCAACAATCCATTTTTCAATATTCCGTGTTTCAGCACTGAAGTTCACTCCTATTTTAAACAGTCTTCGTCCGTCTGTTTCAAAAGGAAGTGCGTAATGCTTGTCGTTAATCTGCTGTAAGGCTTCTTCCGCTGTTCCGTTCAGTTTAAACTCCATTATATAGATAAACTTGTCTGTCTGCAAAACGAGGTCTATGCGGCCCCTGCTGGTGTGATACTCCACTTTGACATAGAAACCTACCAGCTTAAAGATGATGAAAAGTACATTCTCGTAATGCAGTTCCTGTTCACGGATAATCTCGTATGTAGTGTCTGCAAAGAAGCTTTGCAGGCGTTGGAAGAAAGAATTGTAGTCGCCGGAACGTATTTCACGGACAAACTTTTATATCTCAAATGGAGATTCAACGTTGTTCATGCTGGTATAATAAGGTACAAGAAACTGTATGAACCCTTCTTCCACTTCTTTGTTTGGAAAGCCCAAATGATAGATACCGAACTCTTCATCATATCCTTTTATAGTAAGATATCCACTTTGATAGATAACAGGAATGGGACTGGTTGACTCCGAATCAATGCTGTTCAACACTTGGGCATTGGTCTCTTCGTGTGCCATCCGTTCCAGATTGTAATGATGTCTTTTTAGCAGTTCCACCAAGTAAGTAGGAGTCCCCGTCTCGAACCAGTAACTGCCAAATTCCTTGCGCTTGAAAGCATTGAGCAGACTGAACGGATTATACATGCCGATGGAGTTGTGGGTGAAGTGATAGCCATCATAATATTGTCTTAGTTTTTCGCAGAAGCTGTCATAGGTCATCTTTTGTACATCTGCAAATTCATGAAGTTCGGTTTCCAAATTCTTATGAATTTCTTTTTCGCTGATGCCACATAATTCTATATATTCATTCCACATCGAAATATCATCCAGGTTATTCAGATCACTGAATACACTTACTTTTCCAAACTTAGTTACTCCTGTCAGCATGGCGAATTTGATGCAGCCATCCTTGCTTTTCAATGCTCCGTAGAATGCTTTAAGTGTTTCGCGAAAACTATTTTGCAATTCTTTATTGCCGATGGCTTGCAACATGGGCTTGTCATATTCGTCTACCAGAATCACTACACGTTGGCCTGTTTGTTCATAAGCGCGCTGAATGGTGCCTTCAAAACGCATGGACAAGGAATCTTCGGCAGGCTCGCTTCCATATAGCTTTTCCCAGGTTACCAATGTACGGTTCAGTTTGCTTTCCAAACTTTGCGGACTATCATATTTCTGTGTATTCAGGTCAATGTGCAGTATGGGATATTTTGTCCAGTCCTTTTCCAGTTTTTCCATAGCCAGTCCTTGAAAAAGTTCCTTTTTCCCTTGGAAATAAGCTTCCAGAGTGGAGATAAGCAGGCTTTTTCCGAAGCGGCGTGGGCGGCTCAGGAAATAATAGCGTCCGGATTTCACCAATTGATAAATCAATGCTGTTTTATCAATATAGAAATAGCCATCCAGGCGGAGACTTTCAAAATTCTGTATACCGATAGGATAAATCTTATTGCCCATACTTTTTTGTTTTTAAATGATAACATACAAAGTTACTGATTTCCTTTTTATTTCCTGTATTTTCAGCGAATTCTTTTGGAATAATGTTTTGTTTTTAAGTAGGTATGTCACAGAGGGGAATACAGAAACTTTTCATCTTTTGTTCTCTCCTAAAAGGATTTTATGATCTTTTGTTTCTTAATTTATGTCGATGGTTGATGTGGATAAAGTATAATTTATGAGATACCTTATTAGAAATAATCAGTAACAGGCAAAAATGGGTTCATCTGAAGAAATTTATTGGGACATGGCAAAAAATAATAGAAAGTTGGACGCGAAAATGCCATCATGCCCTCATTTTTTGCCATAACTTATTTATAATGAACTGCTTATTAGTGGTGGTAGCATCGGTGTTAGTGAGGGCATTGCCCTCACTAACACCGATGCTTAAAAATAAATTATTCAGACTTTATCGCATGATACAAAGTACTTTTATTGCTGGCTTTTGGGGGAATGCTCAGCTTGCAGGGAATGCGTCTGGAATAATTTATATTGTTGATTTATAGTTCTTTTTATGCGTATGTCCTTTCGGGTAATTGAAAATCTTCATGAGCGGTCTCCCTTCTTCCTTCTTCTCTGAAGTAGCAGAAGAAAAGTGATATTTGAAAAACTGCTCCAAAGGCAAAATTTGCTCAAATTCGGTGTTGTTTTGCCACAATACCCTACTCTTTTTCATCATTCACCCCCTAACGTTCGTTCTTATAAAGCAGCTGCATGGCTTGTGAATCGAGTTGGTGGTAGTCTATGTGTGCATATTTCCCTGTCTCTTATTTCTTTTCTTTCTTTTCTTTTCCTACTTTTTATATGTTTGTAATTGCTTATCTACCTAGGTGGTTAAGTCTAACCACAAGAGTGGTTAAAGTTAACCACAAAGGTGACTAGACTTAATCACATCCGTGGTTATGGCGGATGCATTATATTTTTTACTATATTATTCCTTGTTATTTATTTGTTATATTGTTGATTATTAATGCGTTATTATTTGATTATGTCGATTGTTTTTCTTGTCTTTATAAGATATATTAAAACATAAACTAACATGAAAATTGGTATAATTGACCTTTGTAAACAAATAGAAGATCCTAGTATGAACCGCAAGAAAGTCCATAAAATGGAAACTAGTATCTATATATCCATTGCTGCTGTAATCTGTGGCGCCCAATCCTGGAATGAGATTGAGGAATTTGGCAATGCGAAAATTGCTTTTTTCAAGAGTCGCATACCTAGCCTGGAGTTCATCCCCAGTCATGATACTTTTAACAGATTCTTCAGTATGATAAAGCCCGATTATTTTGAGTTGATCTTCCGTAATTGGGTAAAACAGGTCTGTCAGGAGGTGAAAGGCGTTGTAGCTATAGATGGCAAGCTCATGCGTGGTCCAAGCCAATGTGATGGAGAACATACTAGGGGAAAAGAAGGATTCAAATTATGGATGGTTTCCGCCTGGTCTGCCGCTAATGGAATTTCTTTAGGTCAGGTGAAAGTAGATGACAAAAACAATGAGATTACAGCTATTCCATTGTTAATTAACTCTTTGGAACTAAGTGGTTGTATTGTTACAATTGACGCGATGGGGTGCCAGAAAGATATAACCCAGACCATTATTGGGCATGATGCAAATTATATTATCGCTATAAAGGAGAATAAGAAAAAAAAATATCAACCGGCTAAACAAATCATTGATGATTATCAGGATAGAGATGAAATAATCAATAGAGTCATCAGGCATGTGTCGGAAAAATGCCGGACATGGAAGGATTGAGAAAAGAAACTGTACTGTAGTCGGTTATGGATCTATAATGGAGAAAATGTTCAAGAAGAAACTTGTGGGGTTGAAGTCTGTTGTAAGGATAAAGTCGGAAAGAACAATAGTCGCAACAGGGGAATATACTCAAGAGGTCAGATACTATGTAACTTCACTTGATAATACCCGACCTGAGAAGATTGCATCTGCCATCAGGCAGCATTGGTCTATTGAGAATAATCTTCATTGGCAACTGGATGTTACCTTTCGAGAAGACTACAGTAAAAAGGTGAAAAATGCTGCCGGAAACTTTTCGGTGGCAACAAAGATGGCGCTTACCATACTTAAGAATGAGAAAACAACAAAAGGAAGTATGAATCTGAAAAGACTAAAAGCGGGATGGGATGAAAACTATTTGTCACAACTTTTGCAGGACAATAATTTTTAATGCGTCGGCCCTGTAGTTTGGTTGAGCAATCATGAAGGAATTTTGATGTAAACCTGTTCCTATCCTTGCGTAACTACATCCCTATGTTTGTATCGTATAATCGGGAGATATGCTTTGTGCTATCGGTATAAATCCGTAAAGGCTGCATTGGGCATGACATGGAAGAGAAAAAGCCTGAAAAACGGCTGTTTCTTGAATTTCGGGAAATAGATAAATATTAATGTATGTATCTGATAGTAAGTAATATACGTCTGTGTGAGAAAGTAAACACTGTGAGGGCATGAGGGCATTTATGAGAGCATAAAGATGATACACTCATAATATAGTGCATTGTTAATGAGATGATTATCATCGTTAATGAGGGCATGAGAGCATATTGTCTTCCAACTTGTTCTGCAAATCTGTATAAGAAATATGCCTCTTTGAAATCTATAGAGTTAGAAAAATTACTGTATTCTTAGGTTATAGATGTCTTTAGACGGATAGGGTAATATTTTATCGCACCTATTTTGTATTTTTGTAAAAAGGAGCGTTTTGTATGAAGAACATAATCAGAAAGATAAGAACCTACTATTCTGTTTCGGGGTAAAGCGTTGGGAACATTGACACAACTTTTGGAGAGGCATATATTCCCGGCAGAAACACTTCTTATCATCATATCAGTTATGAAGTGATAGGGTACAAGGATATAATAGGATGTACGGGTTCCTATTAAGGGGCAAAAAAGAATAGAAGTAAGGGTAAGTAGTCTTTTAATTCTTTCCGTAATTGTTTTAGTGCCTGTTGAATTCTGTAATCTACCGTTTTGGAAGATATATTCTGTGATTTCATTGAATGAAAATAGTAATTTAAAACAGAATCCCGGATACGAAAATTGATACTTAATGTGGGGAAGAGAAAATTCCTATATGCTCTTCCCTATATTTTTATAAATTTATTGTAAGTGTAAAAAGCACCGTAAATACGATAAATAATACAGGCTTTATGGACGAATTTCCATATTATTGTATCTTATTCTATGGAATCCAATCCTATTTCGTCTTATTTTTGCAATATTGAAAATAAAAACTATGAAATACAAAAAACTCATTTCTTTTCTAGCTTTCTTTTTAGCTGTTTTGTCAGTATATGGACAGAACCCTTTTATCTTGAAATCAGGTGAACCGGTGACTATTGCCTGTGGTAATTCAGAGGAAGAAGTTGTACATACAGCTTTGAATTTGCTCAATCGTGATGTAGAGTCTGTTTTTTCTACCCGCATAATCGTTACTCCGGAAAGTAAAAAAGGAATGATTATAGTCGGAACCATCGGACAAAGTGATTTGATCGATAAGGCAGGTGTTGATTTATCTCCTATAAAAAATAAAAAAGAAGCTTTTCTGCTGGCTGTTTCTTCCACTGGTAAATTAGTTATAGCCGGCAGTGACAAGCGTGGTACTGCATACGGCGTCATGGAACTTTCACGGTTGATAGGCGTTTCTCCATGGGAGTGGTGGGCAGATGCGACCCCTGCAAAGAAAGAGATTTTTCAACTACCGGCTTCTTATCGGAATATGCAGTCTCCTTCCGTAGAATATCGGGGGATTTTTATCAACGATGAGGACTGGGGGCTTACCCCTTGGAGCTGGCAGACATACGAGCCAAGTGATGTGAAAGGACAAATCGGTCCGAAAACACATGAGCGGATTTTTGAGTTATTGCTTCGTCTGCGTGCCAATACCTTCTGGCCGGCTATGCATGGCTGTTCTGTACCTTTTTATTTTACACCGGGCAACAAAGAAGTGGCTGATAAGTTTGGTATTTTCATTGGAACTTCTCATTGTGAACCGATGATGCGGAATACCAATGGTGAGTGGAAACGGGATGGAGTGGGAGAGTATGACTATGTTCACAACAGTGCTCATGTCTTGTCCTTTTGGGAACAACGTGTAAAGGAGGTTGCAGGGTTGGATAATCTGTATACTTTAGGTATGCGTGGCGTGCACGACGGTGCGATGAATGGTGCTAAGACCATAGAAGAACAAAAAGCTGTTTTGACCAAGGTCTTGAAGGATCAGCGCGATTTGTTGACTAAATATGTAAATAAGGATGTGACCCAAGTGCCTCAAGTCTTTATTCCTTATAAGGAAGTGTTGGATGTGTACCATGCCGGGCTGCAAGTGCCCGATGAAGTGACGCTAATGTGGTGTGATGACAATTATGGTTATATCCGTCATTTCCCTACAGCAGAAGAACGTGCCCGTAAGGGAGGAAACGGGGTATATTATCATATATCTTATTGGGGGCGTCCGCATGATTATCTTTGGTTGGGGACTGTCCATCCTTCCTTGGTATACCAGCAAATGTCTTTGGCATATGAGCGGGGTATACAGAAAATGTGGATATTGAATGTCGGAGATATTAAACCGGCTGAATATCAGGTAGAACTTTTCCTGGATATGGCATGGAACTTGGAAGCGGTGAAGCAGCAGGGAGTTGCTGCTCATCAACGTCATTTCCTGGAGCGTGAGTTTGGAAAAAATAGGGCTGACCGGTTACAGCCCGTCATGCAGGAAGCTTATCGTTTGGCTTATATCCGTAAGCCGGAATTTATGGGGAATACCCGCACGGAAGAGAAGGATCCTAAGTTTAAAGTGATCAGTGATTTGCCTTGGAGTGAGCAGGAAATCAATGAACGTCTGGCAGCATACAGACAATTGTCAGATAAGGTGGAGCAGGAATGGCATGCACTTCCTGCACAGAAAAAAGAAACTTATTTTCAGTTGGTGAAGTATCCTGTCCAGGCGGCTGCTCAGATGAATAACAAACTGCTGACAGCCCAGTTGGCGCGTCATGGAAAGGCTGATTGGGCGGATAGTGACAGGGCGTATGACAGTATAGTTTCATTGACAAAACGCTATAACACAACAAAATGGAACCGTATGATGGATTTCCAACCACGCAGACTTCCGGTTTTCAACCGGGTGGAAAGAAAGGCACTATCGTCCGGGTTGCCTGAAAAACGTCAGGCTGTCTATACATGGAATGGCGCTGATTGCGCTGAAGGGGTATCGGCAATTTGTGAAGGGCTAGGCTATGAAGGGAAGGCGGTGGCGGTGTCAAAGAATAAAGAACTGACTTTTGAATTTACTGCATGGGAAACGGATTCTGTAGAGGTGGAAGTACGATTGTTGCCTAATCATCCGGTGGAAGGAGAACGGTTGCGTTTTACCATTTCATTGGATGGAAGTGCCACGGAGGCTGTTTCGTATGAAACCAAAGGACGCAGTGAAGAATGGAAGGAGAATGTTTTGTGTAATCAGGCTGTCCGACGGATGGTTCTTCCTGTTGCACGGAAAGCTTCCCATCGTTTAATTTTTACCGCATTGGATGAAGGTGTGGTATTGGATCAGATATACCTTTATATGCCTCGGATAAAATAGGGTGAACAAAGATATTCAGGATATTTGTGCATACAGAAATTACAATGAAAAACAACTGATAAAATGAAGAAGACTTTTTTAAAATCCTTGGCTGGTATTGCGGCCGTAGCTTTTGCCGTATCATGTACGGCACCGGCTCCAAAGTATAAAACGGTGGTTGTCGATGCTCCTTTTGCTATGGAACCCATCAAAGAATGTGTTTTTCCCGAACAAGATTTTTCCATTGTGGATTATGGTGCGGTGAAAGGTGGGGAAACAGTGAATACGGAGGCCATCGCCAAAGCCATCGCAGCTTGTAATAAGGCCGGAGGAGGCCGTGTGGTTATTCCTGAAGGGGAATGGCTGACAGGACCTGTTCATTTTAAAAGTAATGTAAATCTTCATTTGGAAGAAAATGCCATATTACGCTTTACAGATAATCCCTCTGATTATCTGCCTGCTGTGATGACTTCATGGGAAGGTATGGAATGTTATAACTATTCTCCGTTGCTGTATGCTATGGATTGTGAGAATATTGCTATTACCGGAAAAGGGACACTGGCTCCTATCATGGATACTTGGAAAATCTGGTTCAAACGTCCTAAACCTCACATGGATGCTTTGAAAGAGTTATATACGATGGCTTCTACCGATGTACCTGTAGAACAGCGTCAGATGGCAAAAGGAGAAAACCATCTTCGTCCTCATCTGATTCATTTCAACCGGTGTAAAAATGTGCTTCTGGATGAATTCAAGATTCGCCAGAGTCCTTTCTGGACGATACATCTTTATATGTGTGATGGTGGTATCGTACGTAATCTGGATGTAAAGGCTCATGGCCATAATAATGATGGAATTGACTTGGAAATGAGCCGTAACTTCCTGATAGAGAACTGTGTATTCGATCAGGGGGATGATGCTGTGGTTATAAAGGCAGGGCGTAACCAGGATGCATGGCGTCTGAATACTCCTTGTGAGAATATTGTGATACGCCATTGTAATATCTTGAAAGGACATACGTTACTGGGAATCGGTAGTGAAATGTCTGGTGGTGTACGGAATGTGTACATGCACAATTGTACGGCTCCCGATTCTGTATTCCGTCTTTTCTTTGCCAAAACCAATCATCGTCGTGGTGGATTTATTGAAAATATCTGGATGAAAAATGTGAAGGCGGGAAAGATGCAACGTGTACTCGAAGTGGATACGGATGTGCTTTACCAGTGGCGTGATTTGGTACCTACCTATCAGGATAGCATTACATTCATCAACGGACTTTATATGGATAGTGTGACTTGCGACCGTACCGAGGCTGTTTATGATTTGAAAGGCGATGCCCGCCTTCCTATCAAAAACGTGGAAATAAGGAATGTGACTGTGGGGGAAGTGACAAAGTTTGTGAAGAATGTGGTAAATGCGGAGAATGTGGTGGAGGAAAATATAATTTACAAGGAGAAACAAGATAAACAATGAAAACACAAAAAAAACTATGGAGTGCTTTAGCAGCTCTGTGTGTGGCAACCGGTACGGTTGCCCAACCGGCCTACAATTATTCCAAACTGCAAAAAGAGCAGTTGGGGCGTGGCGTTGTGGCCATTCGTGAAAATCCATCGGACGTAGTGGTGTCGTGGCGTTACCTGTCTTCCGATCCGATCAATACTTCTTTCAATGTATATAGAAATGGAGAGAAAATAGCGGAAGTTCCCCATTCTACAGGTACTTTTTACCGGGATACTTACTCAGGTAATGAAAAAGCGGTATATACTGTAAAACCGGTGATAAATGGGGTTGAAACAGGTAAGTTGAATGGAAATTATACTTTGCCGGCTAATGCTCCGTCAGGTTATATCGATATTCCTCTGGACAGACCGGCGGAAGGTGTGACTCCTTCGGGACAAAAATACACCTATAGTCCTAATGACGCATCTATAGGTGATGTGGACGGCGACGGTGAATATGAAATTATCTTGAAGTGGGACCCCTCCAATGCACATGATAATGCACATGATGGTTATACAGGAAATGTTTATTTTGACTGTTATCGCCTGACCGGAGAAAAACTATGGCGTATTGACTTGGGGCATAATGTCCGCGCCGGAGCACACTATACCCAGTTTATGGTGTTTGATTTGGATGGAGATGGTAAAGCAGAAGTAGTCATGAAGACTTCTGATGGAACAAAGGATGGAAAAGGAAAGATAATAGGTGATGCCAAGGCTGATTACCGTGAACCGGGTATCACAGACGGAAATTCCCACGGGAATACACCTCGTAACCAAGGACGTATCCTGACTGGTAACGAATACTTGACCGTATTCAACGGACTGACAGGAGAAGCGATGAAAACAATTGATTATGTTCCGGCTCGTGGTAAGCTGACCGACTGGGGAGACAATCGTGCCAACCGCAGTGACCGTTTCCTGGCTTGTGTGGCTTATCTGGATGGAGTACATCCCAGTGTGGTGATGTGCCGCGGATATTATACCCGCACTGTGCTGGCGGCATTCGATTGGGATGGCAAGAACTTGAAACAGCACTGGGTGTTCGACAGCAATAATCCGGGGTGTGAAGACTATGCCGGGCAGGGTAACCATAATCTTCGTGTAGGCGATGTGGACGGTGACGGATGTGATGAAATAATGTATGGTTCTTGTGCCATTGATCATGATGGAAAAGGATTGTATTCTACCCGTATGGGGCATGGAGACGCTATGCATCTGACACAATTTGCTCCCGGATTAAAAGGCTTGCAGGTTTGGGATTGTCATGAAAATAAGAAAGATGGTTCCACTTTCCGTAATGCGGCTACGGGTGAAGTGCTGTTTCAGGTGAAAAGTAGTATAGATGTAGGCCGGTGTATGGCTGCTGATGTTGATCCGCGCAATCCGGGAGTGGAGATGTGGTCATCCGATTCAAAAGGAGTACGTAATATAAAAGGTGAAGTGATTCGTCCTGACCTCAAGAGCTTTTCAGTCAATATGGCTGTATGGTGGGATGGAGATTTGCTTCGTGAGTTGCTGGATAAAAACAGGATAACCAAGTATGATTGGGAAGACGATGTATGTCGTCCGTTAATGATATTTGATGGAACGGATTCAAATAATGGTACGAAGTCCCATCCTTGTTTGCAGGGAGATATAATAGGTGATTGGCGTGAGGAGGTGCTGCTCCGTACGGAAGATAATTCGGCACTTCGTCTGTATGTGTCGCGGATACCGACTGAATACCGTTTTCATACTTTCTTGGAAGATCCGGTGTATCGTATCAGTATCGCTACTCAAAATGTGGCATACAACCAGCCTACCCAGCCTGGTTTTTATTTCGGACCGGATTTGAAAGAGGGGATATTTAGAGGTTATGAATTTAAAAATGAATAAAGACTATATACCATGAATCTGAAAACATTAAGCATGATGGGCGCTCTGTTGCTGCTGGCTGGAACGGGTGCGAATGCGCAAAAGAAGAAAGAAGTACTGAATGATTCGAATACGCCGTTACATTTGTTGCAACCTGCATACAAAGTGCCTTACGGTATGCTCACTACAGAGGAGATAAAGGCCGATATGGATCGTGTCCTTCGTTATTTGGAAAAGAATACTCCGACTCGTGTCGTTGATAAGAATACAGGTAAGGTTATTACGGATTATGCCAATATGACGGCTGATGCACAGCTGGAACGAGGTGCTTTCCGTCTGGCAAGTTATGAATGGGGGGTGACTTATTCAGCTATGTTGGCTGCTGCTGAGGCTACGGGGGATCAGGCTTATTATAAATATGTAACAGATCGTTTTCAGTTTCTGGCCGAGGTTGCTCCGCACTTCCGTAAGGTATTGGAAAAGTATGGAACTGTAGATCCGCAGATGAAACAAATTCTGACTCCTCATGCATTGGATGATGCCGGGGCGGTGTGTGCGGCTATGGTCAAGGTGCAGATGAAGGAAAATTCACCGGAACTTAAGCCGTTGATTGATAATTATATGGATTTTATTGTGAATAAGGAGTATCGTCTTGCTGATGGAACATTTGCCCGTACCCGTCCACAACATAATACGCTGTGGTTGGACGATATGTTTATGGGTATTCCGCCGGTAGCTTGGTATTCATGTATTGCCGGTGATAAAAAGCAAATGTATTTGAGCGAAGCTGTACGTCAGATATTTCAATTTGCGGACCGTATGTGGGTACCCGGGAAAAACCTTTTCCGTCATGGATGGGTGGAAGGTATGCAGGATCATCCTGCTTTCCATTGGGGACGTGCCAATGGTTGGGCGTTGTTGACTATGTGTGAGGTCTTGGATGTGTTGCCGGAGGATTATCCTCAGCGCGATAAAATACTGGAGCTGTTCCGTGCTCATGTACGTGGTCTTGCTGCCTGCCAGAGTGGTGAAGGTTTCTGGCATCAGTTGCTGGATCGTAACGATTCTTATCTGGAAACCTCGGCCACGGCTATTTATGTATATTGCTTTGCCCATGCTATCAATAAAGGATGGATTGACGCTATGGCATACGGTCCGGTGGCACAGTTGGGATGGCATGCCGTTACCACCCAAATCAATGTGGAAGGTCAGGTGGACGGAACTTGTGTAGGTACAGGTATGGCTTTTGATCCGGCTTTTTATTATTATCGTCCGGTCAATGTGTATGCTGCCCACGGCTATGGACCGGTACTTTGGGCGGGTGCTGAGATGATTAATTTGTTGAACAAGCAGCATCCTAAAATGAATGATAGTGCCGTGCAATATTACCGTACGGAACAAAAGACTTCCGAACCAATTTTCCATGTAATGGATGGAGAAACTAAATAAGTAAAAACAAGGACTTTATAAAAAGGAGGAAAATACCATGAAACGTGAAGCTTTTAAAATGTTCTTGAAGCCGGGCTTCGAGAAAGAGTATGAGAAGAGACATGCAGCCATTTGGCCGGAATTAAAAAAAATGTTGTCCGATGGAGGAGTATATGATTACTCCATTTATTGGGACAAGGATACAAATATTCTGTTTGCTTGTCAGAAAACTAAAGGAGAGGAGTCTTCGCAAGATATGGGAGCCAATCCTATCGTGCAGAAATGGTGGGACTATATGGCGGATATCATGGAAGTGAATCCGGATAACTCTCCGGTTACTATTCCGCTGCCCGAGGTCTTCCATATGGATTAAAATAAAAAAGAGTGTATCGATTCATTCTGATACACTCTTTTTTTATACCTTTGCAAGACAAAAACACTGTGATAAATGATATGAAAAAACACATCTATGCTCTATGGGCATTCTTTATTCTTTTCAGTCAAAGTATTGCCGCATCAGTCGAGGTGCGTTCTACTCATATGACTACGGGAGATGGGGTTGCCAATAACTCAATTCGGTATATATATCAGGATAGCAAAGGTTTTATTTGGATGGGAACGCTGAATGGACTTAGTCGTTATGACGGGAATTCGTTTGTGACTTATCGTCCTGAGGGTGGAAATAAAATTTCGTTGATAGACCATCGGATTCGCGATTTGGAAGAAGATAAAAATGGTTTCTTATGGATTGCGACTTCTGCCGAGTTGTTTAGTTGTTATGATCTGAAGAAAGATTGCTTTGTTGATTTTACCGGTTGTGGGGAATATGAACAACTGTATAGCTACAAGATGACTGACCGTGAAGGTAATGTCTGGTTGTGGCAGGATGGAAACGGGTGTCGTAAAGTGACTTATATGAATGGTGAATTTACATCTGTGGTTTTCAAGAAAGAAAATAATAATCTCCCTTCTAATAATGTTACTTATATATCTGAGGATGAGCAAGGAAGAGTATGGATTGGTAGCCATGACGGTATAGCTCAAGTGGTAGGGGACAAGGCAGTATTGGTGGAAGAAAATCATGATGCCTCCAAGATGATGTCTTTTGGTAAAGATGTTTTTTTTCTTTCGGGAACAGGAACAATTTCGTTGAAGAGAGAAGGAGAGGATAGCCGTATTGTTACCCGTTTAGGTGAAGGTAGTAAAGTATATAGTACCATGCGCTTGCAAAACGATTGGATCGTTTTTACGGAAGATGGCAGTTATGTCTTTAATTTGAGAACTCATCAGGTGAGCCGGGATACGGAACTGAATATAGCAAGAGGACAAGTTCAGATTGACAACCGGGGGAATTTCTGGATTTATAATCATACAGGTAAGGTATGGTATGTCAACGCCAAGACCAGATTTGTCAAGTCTTTCCAACTGATTCCGGCTGATAAAGTAAATTATATAGATGAAGAACGTTACCACATCGTTCATGATTCTCGTGATATTGTTTGGATTTCCACTTATGGTAACGGTTTGTTTGCTTATGATTTGGCAACTGATGAATTGCAGCATTTCGAATCCAATATTAATGGATTCAGTCATATCACTTCAAATTTCTTGCAATATATTATGGAGGATCGAGCCGGTGGTATTTGGGTCAGTTCGGAATATACGGGTATTTCTCGTCTTTCGGTCTTGAATGAAGGAGCTGAGCGTGTTTTTCCTGAAGATGAAACTTTATCAGACCGTTCAAATACCGTGCGTATGATCAACCGTATGCCTGATGATAAGATTTGGCTGGGGACCCGTCGTGGAGGATTGTATATTTATGACCCTCATTTGAAAACGATAGAGAGCAGTCGTTATTTTGATTCTAACATTTATGCTGTTGAGGAAGGGGCTGATGGTAGTATTTGGTTGGGTAGCCGTGGAAACGGATTGAGTATTGACGGGAAATGGTACACTTATCACTCGGATGATCCTCTGTCTATTGGGAATAATAATATTTTTACTCTTTACCGGGACCGGAAGAATAGAATGTGGATAGGTACTTTTGGCGGTGGATTGAATTTGGCGGTGAAGGAAAAGGATAAGTATGTATTCAAGCGGTTTTTGAACAATTTTTATAGCCAGCGCCAGATTCGTGTGATACAGGAAGACAATAATGGATGGATATGGGTGGGCACCAGTGCCGGAGTTTACATATTTAATCCTGATTCGTTAATGAATGACCCGGATAACTATATTACTTATAATTATAATAACGGTAAGTTACGTAGTAATGAAATAAAATGTATCCATCAAGATAGTAAAGGCCGGATATGGGTAGGTACTTCAGGAAAAGGCTTCAGTATGTGTATGCCAGAAGGTGATTACAGAAACTTGACTTTTGAGCATTATGATGGAAGTGACGGGTTGGTAAACAGTATGGTGCAATCTATTGTTGAAGACAGGGAGGGTAAGCTTTGGGTTGCAACGGAATATGGTATTTCTCGTTTTGATCCGGATACACATGCCTTTGAAAATTTCTTTTTCTCGGCATATGCGTTGGGGAATGTCTATAGTGAGAACAGTGGTTGTGTGAGTAAGGATGGCAAACTGATGTTTGGTTCTAATTATGGATTGGTTGTTATCACTCCCGGCAAAATTGTGAATAATTCCACTGTAACTCCTATGGCAGCTTTTACCAATCTTCGAATTAATGGTATTGCCATGCGCCCGGGCGATGTGGATTCTCCGTTAGACCGTTCGTTGATTTATACAGATGAAATCGAGTTGAAATATTTTCAAAATTCTTTTGTCATAGATTTCTCTACATTTGATTATTCCGGAACGAATAGTACTAAATATACGTATCGGTTGGATAATTATGATAAAGAGTGGAGTATACCGTCTTCGTTGAATTTTGCAGCTTATAAGAACCTGGCACCCGGTACTTATAAATTGCGGGTGAAAGCTTGCAATGGGGTCGGTGTGTGGGGAGATAAAGAAACGGTTTTGAAGATTATTGTTGTTCCTCCTTTTTGGAAAACTACTTGGGCTTTCTTTATTTATGCTATTTTGATAGGGGTGGCGCTATATATCACTTTCAGACTGATGCGTGACTTTAATACTTTGCGTAATCGTATACAGGTGGAGAAACAGCTGACAGAGTATAAATTAGTTTTTTTCACGAATATCTCTCATGAGTTCCGTACTCCCTTGACTTTGATACAAGGAGCATTGGAAAAGATGCAGCGTGGTGGTAAAATCCCTAAAGAAATGGCTTATTCATTGAAGGTCATGGATAAAAGCACCCAGCGTATGTTGCGTCTTATCAATCAGTTGCTGGAATTCCGTAAGATGCAGAATAATAAACTGGCCCTTTCTTTGGAGGAAACGGATGTCATGGCTTTCTTGTATGAAATCTTCTTGAGTTTCAATGATGCTGCTGAGTCTAAGAATATGGATTTCAAGTTCTTGCCATCTGTAGCTTCTTATAAGATGTTTATCGATAAGGGTTATTTGGACAAAGTGACTTATAATTTGTTGTCTAATGCTTTCAAATATACACCCAGCGGTGGAAAAGTGACTTTTTCTGTGACGGTGGATGAAGCAAAGAAACAGTTGGTCATATCGGTAGCCGATTCCGGTGTAGGCATTCCTAAAGAGAAACGTAATGAGTTATTTAAGCGTTTTATGCAAAGTAGCTTTTCGGGTAGTAGTGTCGGAGTTGGCCTGCATTTGACACATGAACTGGTGTGTGTACATAAAGGTACGATAGTATATACTGAAAATGAAGGTGGTGGGTCTATATTTACGGTCAGTTTGCCTACTGATATTTCTGTTTATGAGGAAAAAGATTTTCTGATTCCCCATAATGTGTTGTTGGAAGAGGAGGAAGTACATCATGCAGCTGTTCTTGCAGAAGAAATATCGGCGCAAGAAGGGGGCGTGGAACTTCCATCTGCACCACTTAATAAGCGTAAAGTACTTATTATAGAAGATGATAACGATGTACGTGAGTTTTTGAAAGAAGAAGTGGGACAATATTTTGAAGTTGTGGCCGAGGCGGATGGTCCGTCTGGATTGGAACGTGCACGTACGTATGATGCTGATTTGATAATCTGTGATGTGCTGATGCCGGGGATGACAGGATTTGAGGTAACCCGAAAATTGAAGAATGATTTTGATACAAGTCATATACCTATTATTTTATTGACAGCTATGAGTTCTGCCGAAAGTCATTTGGAAGGCGTGGAAAGTGGTGCGGATGCATATATTACTAAGCCTTTTAGCCCGAAACTACTGTTGGCACGCGCTTTCAAACTAATAGAGCAACGTGAGAAATTACGTGAGAAATTTTCGAATGATCCGAATATGGTACGACCGGCTATTTGTACCTCTGATAAGGATAAAGAATTTGCTGACAGATTACAGATGGTTATGGATCAACAGATTGGTAATGCTCAGTTTACGATTGATGAGTTTGCTTCGATGATGGGATTGGGACGAACCGTTTTTTATCGTAAGGTACGTGGGGTGACGGGATATTCACCCAATGAATATATCCGGATTATTCGTATGAAGAAAGCGGCGGAACTGTTGTTGGAAAATCGTTATACGGTAGCCGAAGTTTCTTATAAAGTAGGTATTAATGATCCGTTCTATTTTAGTAAATGTTTTAAGCAACAATTCGGTGTGGCACCTTCTGTTTATTTACGTGGAAAGGAAGAGTCCGGGATACAGGAAACAGAAAATAAGGAATGATGAAAACAAGATTTTAAATAAGAAGGTCAATCGAGAATGATATAGAATCGGTTGACCTTTTTGTTTTAATGGACTATATATTTAGTATGGTTTGAGACTGATTTTTGTCAGTACTTTGCGACTTACAATATAGAGTATCCATGTACAAGCAGAAGCGGTGAGTAATGCTGCTATTTGTTGAGTGGTATCAGATATATCTAGAGGCAGAGACGCTCCGAGCCACCAACCTGCCAAGGCTGCGGTAACAGTAAGTAAGGCCATAATGATGCTTACTCCTAAAATGAACATTATTCTTTTCATAAATGGTTTAAGTTTGATTCAATATTAAATATAAATGCTATTTCAAGTCTGTTTGTTCATGATTATATAAAAAATCGTGGTAAAGGGGATGTAAATTAAAAAAGGAGTATTCTCGGGAAGAGAATACTCCTTTTTTATGTAGGAATGATAAATCTTACTGATTAACTCTTTTTTCCTGAATTCTAGCTTTCTTGCCAGTAAGAGCACGTAAATAGTACAATTTAGCACGACGAACTTTACCAACTTTATTAACAGTGATACTGTCGATAGCCGGAGATTCGATAGGGAAAATACGTTCAACACCTACAGTTCCAGACATTTTACGAACGGTGAAACGTTTTTTGTCACCATGTCCAGCGATTTTGATAACAACACCACGGTACAACTGTACACGTTCCTTGCTACCTTCAACGATACGGTATGCCACTGTAATAGTATCACCAGCTTTGAATGAAGGATGCTGTTTGCCAGTAGCAAATGCTTCTTCAGCAATTTTAATTAAATCCATTTTTTTTGATTTTAAATTGTTTATCGTTACCAACGCAACATATCAAGTAACTCTTCTTTGACAGCGATTGCGCGAAAGCGGTGCAAAATTACTAGATTTTTGTCATACAGCCAAATTAAATTCAACTATTTTTCATCTGATATCGTTGGTTGCAACTTCTTTTTTAACTACATTTGGGCAATAAACAACTAATAAACATGAAACCAAACCGAATTATGTGTATCATTCCGGCAGGAATAGTAGCCGGGATTTTTATGTTTTCAAGCTGTCATTCAGGCTATTCTCTGGCGTCAGTTGAGGGAAGCAGGATAGAAGTGACAGCAGCTTTGGATGCTAATCCGGATTCCGCTGCAATCGCTGTTTTGGCTCCGTATCAAAAAACGGTTGATAGTATTATGTCACCGGTCATAGGACAAAGCGCTCGTTTTATGGATCGCTTTCGTCCTGAAAGTGAGTTATCCAACTTGGTAGCGGATATTTTACGTTATTCTGCTTCTGCATATATAGGCCGTATGGCCGACGTGGGGGTGACGAATATGGGGGGACTACGTACGGCTTTGCCCGAGGGGGATATAACTTACGGTAATATTTATGAAATAACTCCCTTTGAAAATACATTGTGCATTGTTACTATGAATGGGGTTTTGCTGCGTGAACTTTTTGAAAATATAGCAGCTGTGCATGGTGAGGGATTAAGTGGCGCTTGTCTTGAAATTTCTGGAGATGGAAAATTATTGGATGCTACAGTGGCCGGAAAAGAAATTGAAGACTCTAAAGAGTATAAAGTAGCCACCTTGGATTATTTGGCTGAGGGAAATGACCATATGACTGCTTTTGCCAAAGTGGGCGATGCGGATAAATTGCTGCCTGAAAAGGCCACAGTGCGTCAGTTGTTTCTGAACTATGTGAATGAGCAGACTAAAGCAGGGAAGAAAATAGACTCAAAGATAGAAGGAAGAATTACCGTTAAAGAATAAACTGAACCGTCATGAAACGAATATATGTATTATTTACTGCTTTGTGTGTATGTTGTGCGCTGGCAGCACAGGATATCAAAGAACTTTTGATACTTCATACTAATGATACCCACAGCCGTGTGGAACCTATCCCCATTACTGATCCGAATCCGGAGTTTGCAGGAAAAGCGGGTTTTGTACGTCGTGTTACCTTAATAAAAGAAATACGGAAACAGGATAAGGATTTGTTATTGTTTGATTGTGGTGACTTTTCACAAGGCTCTCCTTTTTATAATATGTTTGGTGGTGAAGTTGAAGTGAAGCTGATGAATGAAATGGGATATGATGCCGGGATTATTGGAAATCATGAGTTTGATTTGGGCTTGGATAATATGGCACGTCTTTTTAAAATGGCGGATTTTCCTGTTGTTTGTGCTAATTATGGTGTACAGGGAACTGTTTTGGAGGGGCTTGTCAAACCGTATGTTATTTTGGAACGTAAGGGGATAAAGGTAGGTGTGTTCGGACTGAGTCCTGCATTGGAGGGGCTAGTACAGGCAAAAAACTGTGAAGGAGTGGTTTTTGAAAATCCAATAGAGGCTGCTCAGCGTGTGGCGGATATATTGAAGAATCGGGAAAAATGTGATTTAGTGGTTTGTTTGTCTCATTTAGGGTGGCAAGGAAAACCTTATTCTGATGAAACTTTGATTCTTAATACTCGTAATATTGATATTGTCTTGGGAGGTCATTCGCATTCTTATTTTGATAAGACTTTGTTTTATAAGAATTTGGATGGCAAGGAGATTCCATTGCAACAAATGGGAAAAAATGCTGTTTATGTGGGAAAAATGAAAGTAAGGATGGAAAAGAACTGATAGTTGCTGTTGTATAAGGAAATCTGATATAATTGAAGAAATTAGATGAAGAGAAACGTATTGTTATTTATAAGTTTATGTGTCGTCGGATGTGTGATGACGTATGCACAGCAGATGCCTGGGCTGTTACAAAAGGGGAAGGCGGATACTCAGGATTGTAAGGCATGGGTGGATGAACAGCTTTCTGAAATGAGTTTGAAGGAAAAGATAGGACAACTGTTTATACACACAGTGGCTCCTCTTCAGACACAGCGAAATAAAAACAATATATATGCAGCTATAAAAGAATATAAAGTAGGAGGATTACTTTTTTCGGGCGGTCAGTTGTCTGATCAGGTTTTATTGACTAATTATGCGCAGAGTCTGGCGGAAGTGCCTTTGCTCATAACTTTTGATGGTGAATGGGGGCTGGCTATGCGCTTGAAGGGAACCCCTCGTTTTCCAAGAAACAGAGTCTTGGGATGTATACAGGATAATGAACTGCTTTATGAATATGGTAAGGAAGTAGCCCGGCAATGTAAGGAGATAGGTGTGCAGATCAATTTTGCTCCGGTGGCCGATGTAGATGTTAATCCTCGGAATCCGGTTATTAATACCCGTTCTTTTGGTGGTGATCCTCGGAATGTGGCTCAAAAAGTGGTAGCTTATGCTCGTGGTTTGGAGGATGGAGGGGTATTGTCTGTCTGTAAACATTTTCCGGGACATGGAGATACGGAAGTGGATTCTCATAAGGCGTTACCGGTTTTGAATTTTGATCGTGCGCGTTTGGACAGCATTGAGCTTTTTCCGTTTAAAGAGGCTGTTAAAGCAGGATTGGGAGGTATGATGGTAGGACATTTGGAGGTACCTGAATTGGGTAAAAATCCGGCTTCGATTTCTTCACATATTATTTATAATCTGCTTTGTCGGGAATTGGGCTTTCAAGGCTTGGTTTTTACAGATGCTTTGGAGATGAAAGGTATTTCGCAAAATGAGAATATATGCGCTCAAGCCTTGATAGCAGGTAATGATTTATTATTGGCTCCTCGTAATTTGAAGAGAGAATTGGATGGTGTTTTAAATGCTGTAAAAAGTGGAAAACTATCAGAAGAACTGATTACGGAAAAATGTCGTAAGGTATTGACTTATAAATATGTTTTAGGGTTGAAGAATAAACCTCACATCCAACTTTCTGGGCTGGAGAAACGATTGAACCGTCCGGAAACGAAGGAGTTGATTCTCCGCTTGCAGAAAGCTGCTATAACGGTTCCTGCCAATGTAAATGGAATCTTGCCCTTGGATTCAAAATTGAGGGGAACGGTGGTTCTGAATATTGGGAAAACTCCCGGTGCTGGGCTTGCTTTTTATAATCGTTTGCAAAATACACTTTCTCTCACACGTGTTGTTGCTCGTCCGGATTCGATGGAAGCTATCAGAAAACGATTGTTGGGTAGTCAGCGTGTAATTGTGGTGGTTACTTCGGATGATTACAAAAAGTATAAAACAATGCTTGATTCGCTTCCGGCTGATTTGCCTGTTATTTATGTGTTTCTGATGCCATTAAAGTCTATGTTGGATATGGAGGGCTATTGGAAGAAAGCAGCGGCTGTAGTATTGGGGCATACTGATGAATCTGTTATTCAGGAGTATGTGGCTGATGTCTTGGTAGGAAAGGCAGTGGCAGACGGGCGTTTGTCGGTGGCTGTCGCCGATTTGTTCAAACCGGGTGATGGAGTGACTATAACTCCTAAAGTGTCTCGTATTTATAGACCTGAGGATTATGGTATGGATTCCAAAATACTGGAAAAGATAGACAGGATAGCCATGGAAGGAATCAAGGCGAAGGCTTATCCTGGTTGTCAGATTCTAATTTTAAAAGATGGGAAACCAGTATATGATAAGTCTTTCGGCACTTTCACTTATGAAAGTGACCGAAAGGTGGAAAAGGATGATTTGTATGATTTGGCTTCGTTAACCAAGACCACGGCGACGCTGTTGGCTGTTATGAAACTTTACGATGAAGGAAAATTTGGTTTGACCGATCGCATATCTCAATACATTCCAGCTTTAAAAGGTACGGACAAGGAACGCGTCACTATTGAGGAGTTACTTTTACATCAGTCGGGCATTCCTGCTTTTTGGCCTTTTTATAAGGAGACTATAGATAAAGACAGTTATAAGGGGAGTTTTTACAGAGCAAGACCGGACGCTAGTCATCATACGCAAATAGATACACGGCTGTATGTCATTGATAAGTTTGATTATAGAAAAGAGTTGATGGCAAAAACTTTCTCTGCTGATTATCCTTTACAGGTAGCTGACAGTATGTTTCTTCATCGTTCTTTTCGTGATTCCATTATGGTACAAATAGGACGTATTCCATTAAAAGACAGGAGATATCGTTACAGTTGCCTGAACTTTATGTTATTGAAAGAAATGGTAGAGAATATCAGTAAAATGCCTATGAATCTTTTTTTAGATAAGGAATTCTATAAACCGATGGAGATGAACTGTACGGCTTATTTGCCGCTTCGGCAGTTCAAAAAGGAGGAAATTGTTCCTACAGTGAAAGCGGATTATTTGCGTAAAGGAAAAGTGTTGCAGGGTTATGTACACGATGAATCAGCTGCTTTCATGGGAGGGGTATCAGGAAATGCCGGTTTATTTTCCACGGCTCGTGATGTGGCAAAAGTGTATCAGTTATTGATTGATGGAGGGGTTTATAATGGAAAGCGTTATCTGAGTAGGGAAACTTGTGATTTATTTTTAACCCATACCTCAAAAATCAGTAGGAGAGGATTGGGATTTGACAAACCGGATGTGAATAATAGTGTGAAAAGTCCGTGTGCGGAGGAAGCGCCCGAAGAGGTGATAGGACATACTGGTTTTACCGGAACTTGCGCTTGGGCAGATCCGAAAAATCATTTGGTTTTTGTTTTTCTGAGTAATCGGATTTATCCGCGTCCTTTTGACCATAAACAGTTGATGCGGTTAAATATCCGTCCTCGTATGCAACAGGTTATGTATCAGGCTTTGATGAAATGATCATATTTAGATTAAATACAAATTAGTGCATTTTTGTAATCTCTATGTGACAACTAATAGAGAAAAGCTGTATATTTGCTCCATCAATTAGTACTAATAATTTAATAATTAACGAAAATGGCTTACGTAATTAGTGACGATTGTATCGCTTGCGGTACTTGTATCGATGAATGCCCGGTAGAAGCAATTTCTGAAGGCGATAAGTATTCTATCAATCCGGATCTGTGTACAGAGTGCGGAACTTGTGCTGATGCTTGTCCTTCTGAAGCTATTCACCTTGGCTAAGCAGTACAATTTTGTTCTTTAAAGTTAATAACGATCGTTTCCGTTGATGGAAACGGTCGTTTTTTTGTTTATCTAAATTTTGTTTTGATTGGAAGCTCGTATGTCTGCTTTATGAATAAAAAAACAGGCATCACAGAAAAAAACGGATGCCTGTTCTTTTTATAGAGAAAGAATATTTTATTTTAATAGGGCTAATGCTTCTTTGATGCGGCGCATAGCTTCTATAATATTCTCATCGGAAGTTGCATAACTCATACGGATGCATTCGGGGGAACCGAATGAAGTACCACCTACACATGCCACATGACCTACTTCAAGCAGATACATTGCTAAATCGTCAGCGTTATTGATGTTGCGGTCACCTGCTGATTTGCCAAAAAAGGAATCACATTTCGGGAATAAATAGAATGCTCCTTGAGGATTGTTTACTTCAAATCCTGGAATTTCTTTTGCTAATTTTACAATAAGGTCACGGCGGCGCTGGAATGCTTGGCGCATTTCCTCTACGGGAGCCTGAGTACCTGTATAGGCAGCTTCGGCAGCTTTCTGAGAAACAGAGCACGGACCTGAGGTATATTGTCCTTGCAGCTTATTTACAGCTTTTACAATCCATTCCGGACCGGCAATGAACCCGATTCTCCATCCTGTCATAGCATATGCTTTTGAAACTCCGTTTACAATAATTACATTGTCATGAATCTCAGGGAATTGGGCAATGCTTTCATGTTTGCCACTGTATGTGATATGTTCGTAAATCTCATCGGCTATAACATATACTTGCGGGTGCTTTGCCAAAACAGCGGCCAAGCCGGCCAACTCTTCTTTGGTATAAACGGAACCGGTGGGATTTGACGGTGAGCAAAGAATCAATGCTTTGGTTTTAGGAGTAATCGCTGCTTCTAGTTGTGCAGGGGTGATTTTGAAATCCTGATCAATACCCGCAGTGATAATAACAGGAGTTCCGTCTGCTAGTTTTACCATTTCAGGATAGCTTACCCAATAGGGAGCAGGGACTATTACTTCGTCACCGTCGTTAACTAGAGCCATAATCGTATTACAAACAGATTGCTTGGCACCGTTTGCACAGGAGATTTGTGCAGCTGTATAGTCTAATCCGTTTTCATTCTTCAGTTTGGCTACGATTGCATTGCGAAGTGCAGGATATCCCGGAACTGGAGAATATCTGGAAAAGTTATCATCTACTGCCTTTTTTGCTGCTTCTTTGATGTGGTCCGGGGTATTGAAGTCCGGTTCACCTACGCTTAAATTAATGACATCAACTCCTTGGGCTTTTAACTCATTACTTTTTTGGGACATGGCCAATGTTGCTGAAGGAGACAAACGATTCAGACGATCTGATAATTGATTCATTGCTATTATTTTTTAATGTGTTTAAGTTTACTTGCTGCAAAATAAAGGATAATATCTTAATTATGAAAGTAAAACAGACGAAATCGCATAAAAAATGATGTGATTTCGTCTGAGTTATAGCTTTTTTATTTGTTAAAGTGCAATGTGTGTCCCATTCTGTCTTTTTTGGTTTTTAAATAACGCTCGTTATATTTGTTAGGCGTGATTTCAATGGGAACGTTTTCAACTATGGACAAACCGTATGATTCCAATCCTACACGTTTGACAGGATTATTTGTCAGCAAACGCATTTGGGTGACGCCTATACTGCGTAGTATCTGTGCTCCGACTCCGTAATCACGTTCATCTGCCTGATGCCCTAAAAGGATATTTGCTTCTACAGTATCCACACCATTTTCTTGCAATTTGTAGGCTTTCATCTTTTCCATTAGTCCTATGCCTCTTCCTTCTTGGTTTAAGTAAACAACAGCACCTTTTCCTTCTTTTTCGATCATTTGCAATGCTTTGTGCAGTTGTTCTCCACAGTCACAACGCATGGATCCGAAAATATCACCGGTGGCGCAAGAAGAATGTACGCGTACCAAAACGGGTTCTCCTTCTTTTATGTCACCTTTTATAATAGCGATATGTTCTAAACCATTGCTTTTCTGGCGGAAAGGTATCAGACGGAAATGGCCGTATTCAGTCGGCATGTCCACTTCCACCCCTTTTTCTACTAATGACTCTTGCTTCAGACGATAGGCGATCAAGTCACGGATTGAAATTAGTTTCAGCCCCCATTCATCGGCCATTTTTCTTAGTTCGGGCAGACGTGCCATGGTTCCGTCCTCACTCATGATTTCCATCAGTGCGGCGGCAGGGTATAGTCCTGCCAGACGCGCCATGTCGATACAGGCTTCTGTATGGCCTGCACGTCTCAGCACCCCTTTGTCTTGTGCATATAATGGATTGACATGCCCCGGACGTCCGAATGTTTCGGGAGTGGAGGTGGGATCGGCAAGAGCACGGATGGTAGCGGCCCGGTCGTGGATAGAAACTCCGGTACTGCAACCTTCCAGCTTATCTACAGTTACAGTGAAAGGAGTACCTAGAACTGACGTGTTTGTATCTACTTGATGAGGTAATTCCAATTCTTTGCAACGAGAAATGGTAATAGGTGCACAAAGCACGCCACGTGCATGTTTCAACATGAAATTGACTTGTTCGGGAGTAATTTTTTCCGCAGCAACAATTAAATCGCCTTCATTTTCACGATCTTCGTCGTCCACTACAATGACAAACTTACCTTCACGGAAGTCAGCTATCGCTTCTTCGATGGTATTTAGTTTTAATTCTTCCATAGTCAAATTATAAATGATTTATTGTTTATTCTTTCTTGAATTTCACGGTTGGTCTTGATTATGTTTTTTAAATCTTTATCCAGCCGGATACTGAACCGCCAAATGCGGAAATAGAAGAACAGGCCTATTGGTACAATGATTCCTGCAAGTAAATTAAGCCATTGGTTGTCAAACGGACTTTTGTGAGCTTTGGTGGACAAAATGGGATATTTATTTAAGTATTCCAGTAATACTCCATCTTTGCTGTTGGATAATTCTTCTATGAGTAGTTCCATTTTGGCACTGATATCGGCTATGACGTCGTCATGTCCTTTATTGGCGAAGATGCGGATATAATTAGGTGCATCGGCCAGTCTATGCTTGATGGCATATTCGTTACAGATGTTGCATAGTTTCTCCAATTCCGTTTGTATACGTGGATAGTCCGGATCTTCTATAATAACTTCTTTTTTGAATACATGGCGCGAGGGGCGCAGACCTAGCAGCATACGGAAGAAATTGATATACACTTCGGCATTGAATACCACAGAGTCATTATTTGACTTATAAGTAAAGAAGGCTCCGATAGGTGCCAATACAATGGTACTCATCCACACGCCCAATACCATATTCATTTCACCGCTTTTTGCTACTCGGGTAGCTCCGGAATCAATGATATAATAAATTACGAAAATTAAGACGGATACCACTACGGGCATTCCTAAACCTCCTTTGCGGATGATGGCTCCCAAAGGCGCACCGATGAAAAAGAAAATCAAACAACTGAGAGAGAGGGTGATTTTTTTGTGCCAGTCGGCTTCGTGTTTCCGGATATTGTTGTCCGCATCTGTAGTTTGATAGCTTTTCATGCTCCATTCGCTGGCCAGTGCCTCGGTACGATCCGCCGCACTACCCAGTGTCTTATCTTTTTCAGCTAAAGTATAGGAATTGAACAGGCTGTCCACATTGATTTTGTTGTTTGTTTCAACTATTTTTGCGGAGTCTGTTTTCGATAATACGATATTGCGATAAGTCGAGGCTTTTATTTCATTATACATACTTCTTCCCAAGCTGTCGGCACGGTGGTTCAGTGAGTCGATGGACTGGCTGATTTCAATCATGTTTTTGCTGTCCGAACGGTCACTTAAAAAGCTTCCATCTACCATGTTGAATCCACCGTCAAATTCGATAATGGTATGTTTCTCTCTGAAGGTTTCACGTCGATAGGGGACATTATTGGATGAAATGGTCTGCGATTTCAGATTTTCGAACTGTTCTCCGTTATACAGATGTAGATAAAGATGTTGTTTGTCTGCTGTCATCTCCATTTTTCCTTCGGAAGCCCATATAATGTGAGCGTTTTCAAACCCATCTGAAAAGTTGTAGATCAGTACATCTTTTAGCATTCCTGTTTCACGGTCTTTCTGTTTTACATATATATTATACCCCTCAATTTCGTCGTAAAATACACCTTCCGGAATATCCAGTTCTGGTGAAGTTTGCTTCATGGATACAAGTAAAGTAAGCAGTTTGATCTGCGCTTTGGGAGCTATGACATTTTGAAAATAAAACGAGGTACAACACAGGAAAGTACAAAAAATAATCAGTGGACGTATGATCCTCAATAAGGGAATACCCGCTGCTTTCATTGACAGCAATTCATATCTTTCACCAAAGTTACCGAATGTCATTAAGGCAGCTAATAAAATTGCCAAAGGTAGGGACAAAGGTATTAAGGTCAGAGCAGAATAAAAGAAGAATTGTGCTAAAACACTCATTTCCAATCCTTTTCCAACCAACTCGTCTACATATCTCCATAAAAATTGCATCATGAAGATGAAGAGACAGATGAAAAAAGTACCTATAAAGAGCATCAAAAAGCTCTTTAGGATAAATATATCTAATTTTTTTATGCGTAGCATTATTTCATTTTGTGCAACTATCAAGGCACAAAAATAGCATAAAAAACGGAGAGCAAAGACAAGTTTTGCATATTTTTATAGAATTACAGTCCACTTACCCTTTTTAGCTTCTCTATTTCGGAATCCCAAAGTTCTTTCGTATCTTCTACTTCATCGGGGGCTGCCCAGTCAATCACTTCCAGCATATAGTCAGAGGTTAGTTCGTTATAGACCATTTTCAATTCAAAATAGGCTTTAGGATCTTCATCATCCAGCCATCGAAAGCGTATAAAACTGTTAACCCGGAAGTTTGTAACTTCAGCTTGCCGTGTTTCTGTTTTTCCCCAATAAAAGGTGAATACTTTGTCTTTGAATATCACCTTGTCTGCAAACCATGTTTCCAGGCCGGATGGAGTACTGATAATAGACCATACGATGTTACCGGATCCGGCTTTCAACATGTACTCCAAGCGAATTTTTTCTTTTCTCATAGGTTAGCTTTTTAAAGTTTCGGTGGCAAATTAAGCCAAATTTTCTTATTTGCCATAATAAATGCTATGTTTTTTGAAATATTTATTAGCCATATACTAAGCTGTTTTTCTCTTAAAAAACGAATTTTACAAGAAAAAGTTCTCTGAAATGTTGCAAAATTCAAAATAACTTTCTATCTTTGCACCCGCAATTGAGAAATGATGGCGGGATAGCTCAGCTGGTTAGAGCGCATGATTCATAATCATGAGGTCCCCAGTTCAATCCTGGGTCCCGCTACAATGAACAATTTTAGACTGTTGAGAGGCTTCCACTCTTGGCGGTCTTTTTAAAAAACGATGGCGGGATAGCTCAGCTGGTTAGAGCGCATGATTCATAATCATGAGGTCCCCGGTTCAATCCCGGGTCCCGCTACACAAAACAAGGTATTTATGAATTTGTTTCATGGATATCTTGTTTCTCTTTTATTTATATTGGACTTATTTTTCTTTTCATATAGAATCACATTTGAATAATTTTATGTAGATTTGTAGATACAAATCAATCAAAGTTGTAGTTTTTGCTGAATTATGAAAAACGCATCCTATATGGAAGGGAATTTGTGGTTATATAGATTATATTTTAGGGTGGTAATTTTATTATGGCTACCTGTATCCTTATCGGCCGTTGACCTTCCGAATTTAACTTTTCGTACTATTACTATTTCAGACGGCCTGTCTAACAATATTATTAATACTATTTATAAAGATAAAAGAGGCTTTATTTGGTTGGGTACCCAGACCGGATTAGATCGTTTTGACGGTATCAATGTGAAAAGTTTTCTTCAGTTTTCAGGACGTACCATTTTTTCCATAGCCGAAACAGATTCTGTTTATTTGTGGGTGGGTACAGATAAAGGATTATGGAAACTCGATAGGAAAACAGACCAAGTGGAATCGGTCACTTTAGATACAAAATCGTTGGAAGTTAGATCAGTCTTTGTAAGCCAGACAGGTCGATTGCTGGTTGGAACCACTCATGGACTTTTTATCTATCAAGAGAGTGCTTTCAGGAAGGTGCTTTTCGGGTCAAATGCTTTGTCTTCTATCAATTTTATCACTGGCATTGTTGAAGGATATAAAGATACTTTTTGGCTGACTTCACAAGGTGGTTTGATTGAATATAATATTGAAACCGGTCAATCGAAAGTCTATACATATCAGGATGATGAGAAATTTGTTAGTTATTTTTCCTGTCTGGCTCTTTTAAAAGAAAAGCTATATTTAGGAACGGCCGGCAGTGGTATGCTTGTTTTTGATATCGGTAAGGCGGCTTTTTCTATTTGTCCTGAAGTGGAAAATGGATATATAAAAAGTATCATTACTGTTAATGATGAGATATGGGTGGGAACAAATGGAAGCGGTATTAGAATAATCAGTGCGTCTACAGGAAAAGAGTTATCGGCTATAGAGCATACTTCGAATGCGGATGCTATTTGTTCTAATGCAGTTTATTCTTTATTGAAAGAGGATGATATGCTTTGGGTAGGTACTTACATGGGCGGATTAAGTTATACTCCAGCTCATGGAAGTTTCTTTTCTGTTTATTCTTATCCAGAGCTTTTTAATTCTTATAATATGAATGTACGTGCTTTTTGGGTGGATGCAGATGGGAAAAAAGTAATAGGCACTCGTGACGGACTTTATTATATTTCTGAAACGGAACAAAGGATAAGGCATTATACACATCGGAATTCCATTTTGCGTTCGGATATAATTTTGTCTGTAAAACCTTTCAATCGGGATTTTTTAATTGGAACGTATGGAGGGGGCTTGTACTTGCTTCACAGGAATACGGGTGAACTTTCCTTTTTTCAATCAGATCAATGTTTTATGCAAGGGTCATTTAATGGATATGAAAGGGATGGAAACAATAAATTATGGATCGGCAGTTCCAAAGGTGTGTATGTATATGATCATTTGACAGGGGAATATGAGGTTTATAACAGTCGTAATTCTTCTTTGTCAGTTAATTCTGTTTTTTCATTGAAGGCAGATTCGAAGGGCAGGATGTGGCTGGGCACAGGAGGGGCCGTTTTTATGTATGATAGGGCTGCTGGGGTATTTAAATCGGATGTTTTTCCGGAGCATGTTTTACCATATACTAAAAGTGTACGATTCATTTATGAGGATAAAAAGAAGAATTTGTGGTTTTGTGATGATAAGGAGGGGGTGGTTAAGGTAGATGAGTCTTTTACGACATTTGAACACATCACGATCGATGATTTCTTACCGAATAATTCTGTGATGAGCATAGTGGAAGATCCTAAGAACGGCGGATTATGGTTTGCTACTCAGAGGGGGTTACTATATATAAAGGAAGAGGAAAATTATCATAAGATTTTTTCGTTATACGATGGCATTCCCGGATATATTTTTAATTCTCCGGTACAGATAACGGATGATAATACAATTTGGTGGGGAAATGAATGCGGATTGGTCTGTTATGATGCGGCAAAGAGCTGGAGTGAGATAGGAACAAAAGAGGTCCAGCCTCCCGTGATTACTTCCATTTCAGTCGCAGGCAGACCTTTGTGCCCGGGAGAGACATTAATGCCCGTTTCTGCTCCATTTATAGATGAGGTGTTTCTGTCTGTAAATGATAATAATATTTCATTCACTTTCTCAGCCTTGAATTATGCAGTGGAGAATACGGATTTATACGAGTATTGTTTGGAAGAATATGATAAGGAATGGAAAACTTTGATGAAAGGAAATCAGGTTTCTTATACAGAACTTCCTGTTGGCGATTATATGTTTAGGGTCAGGGCGGCTTCCAATCCTGCAGCAATAAAAGCGGTAAGGGTGGTTGTTGCCGGAAATACGCCTTTTATAAGATGGATTGTGGTGTTAAGTGTAGTCGTTTGTTGTATTCTTATTTATTTTTACTCCGGGTTATTGGGGAAGTATCGCACAATGAAGGAATATATAAATAAAAAGACGGAATCATCCGAAGAAAATCGGAAAGAAAAATATCAAAAATCAAGGATGGAAGAGAAAACGGCCATGCTCATTATTGGGAAACTGAATGAGTGTATGGAGAAAGATCGGTTATATTTGAATCCTGATTTAAAGTTGCAGGATGTGGCAAAAGTGGTGAAATGTAATACTGGAGAGTTGTCCCAAGTGTTGAATATGTTTATGAATATTGGTTTCACGGATTATGTTAATAAATATAGGATAGACGAATTCATAAAAAGAATACAGGATAAGTCTGCTTCCAGATATACCTTGGTTTCTTTGTCGGAACAATGTGGTTTCAGTTCTCGTACTTCTTTTTTCCGTTCGTTTAAGAAGTTTAAGGGAATGTCACCTGCCGAATATATAAAGGAACATGGGATATTTATTGAGTAGCGTTTGGAATAGAGGCGTTACTCTAGTGATTGGATAGAAGAAGAGAGTTCCATATTTTTTTGGAACTCTCTTCTTCTATTATGCAATTTGTTGATTCATAGTGTTGTATGATCTTTTTTGTCTCATTTAGTAGGTTGGGATTAATCCTGCTTTACAGAATGGTTGAAAAGACATTTCAGTTTCTAATTTTGCTGATAGAAAAATATTTTTATCCATTAAAGAAACTGATATGATTATGAAAAGCAGAACTTTTTTTATTCTTGTTTTTATCTTTTTAGTTAGCCTAGGATGTTTTTCGTGTAAAACGACTGCTACTGATGATTTTTCTATTGATTCGGAAATTGCGTATTGCCGGTCTCAGGCTATGCGGACGCTGGTTTCTATTCCTTCGTTAGATAAAATTCCTAATTCCATGGATTTAGATAGTATTAAATGGCGTTATACACAGGTAGGCTCTTGGACTTGTGGATTTTGGCCCGGTATCCTTTGGTATTTATATGAGGATACTAAGGATAATATGTGGAGGGAAGCAGCAGGGAAAGTAACCGATATGATTGCTCCCTTGGCTTACAGGAAAGCAAAGAGTCATGATTCCGGTTTTATTATGATGTGTAGTTTGGGCAACGGTTATCGTTTGACAGGAAAACCGGAATATAAGGAAGGATTGCTGCATGCCGCAGATTCTTTGGCTATGCTTTATAATCCTGTTGTGGGTACTATTTTATCTTGGCCTGGAATGGTGAAAAAAGAAAACTGGCCGCACAATACTATTATTGACAATATGATGAATTTGGAACTTTTGTTTTGGGCTGCGCGGAATGGAGGGGGGCAGTATTTATATGATATTGCCTGTAAACATGCGGAAACGACTATGAAACATCAATTCCGCAAAGATTATTCATGTTATCATGTAGCGGTGTATGATACGCTGGATGGTCATTTTATAAAAGGAGTTACCCATCAAGGATTGAGTGATGATTCTATGTGGGCCCGTGGACAGGCATGGGCTATTTATGGATATACCATGGTATATCGTGAAACACATGATGTACGTTTTTTGGATTTTGCCCGGAAGGTATCGGATGTCTATTTGTCCCGTATTCCCGAAGACATGATTCCTTATTGGGATTTTAATGCTCCGGAATTATCCTCAGGTGAACCGAAAGATGCATCGGCTGCTGCCATAACGGCCTCTGCCTTATTGGAACTTTCCACCTATATAAATAATAGTGATTCTGCATCTTTCTATCGGAATAAGGCTGTGGAAATGCTTCAGATACTATCTTCTCCGGCATATCAGGCTCGCAATAAAAAAGATGCTTTTTTATTGCATTCGGTTGGGCACATGAACAAGGGATGGGAAGTTGATGCTTCTATTAGTTATGCAGATTACTATTATTTGGAAGCATTGGTACGATTGAAACGTTTGAAAGAGAAACAATCTGTTTTGGCTAATTTATAAAATCATTGTTAATCCGTTCATATTATGAATACACAATCTATTGATATTAGTCTTTATCAAAAAGGGGATATAGCCTTGGAAGATATTTATAAGAAATTTAAGAATTGTTTTATGCGGTATGCGGGCAAGGTGTTATCTAGTGAATTTTATGCTGAAGATGTAGTGCAGGATGTATTTATAGGGTTATTTCAGCAGACAAATTATTTTGTATCTGAGGCTGCAGCCTTAAAATATATTTATGCAGCAATATATAATCGTTGTATTGATTTGGTACGCCATAGGCAGATAGCGCAAAGATACGAGGAAATCTATAGTAACGAAAAAAATAGAGTGGTACATATAAATGGATATAACGATTTGTTGGCAAAAGAGTTTTTTGTGATTGTGGAGAAAAGGATTAATTCCCTTCCTCCTAAATGTAAACAGATATTTATCATGAAATTCCAAAAAGAGTTTTCTAATCCGGAGATAAGCAGAAACTTAGGCCTATCATTGAGAACAATAGAGAATCAGCTATATATAGCTAGGGGAGTTCTTCGTAAACAGACGGATAGATATTTATGTTCTTGAATATGTGAGTGATAGAAAATATTTTTTCTGTCTTTTGAGTGTATTTTATTTTAGATTCGTTTAATAAGTAAAAAAAGAAAATGAAAAATAGAATGATTTAATAAATTAAACTTTAAGTACATGCTATGAAACAGAAAGACAAATTTTTATTACTTATGGTATTGTCTTGTTTGCCGTTAGGAAATGCGGTTGCAGAGCAAACAGGTGCAGGGTTGTACTCTCCGATTAATCAAGAAGTATTGCAGAATACGGTGAAGATTACGGGACAAGTTATTGATCCAAATGGAGAACCGATAATAGGTGCTACAGTAATGGAGAAAGGAACTACCAACGGTATTGTAACTGATTTGGATGGTAATTTTAGTTTGACTGTTTTTCCTTCTCATAAGTTACAGATATCTTACGTTGGTTTTCAAACTCAAGAATTGAATATTGGTTCTAACCGTTCTTTCAAGATTGTTCTAAAAGAAGATACTGAGCTGTTGGACGAAGTTGTAGTGGTAGGTTATGGTTCGGTAAAGAAATCGGATTTGACAGGTGCTGTAGCTTCTGTTTCTACTCAGGATTTGATAAGAAGTGGTAGAACGGATGCAGTAGGAGCTATGCAAGGGGCTTTGCCAGGTGTGCAAATTCAACGTTCTAATAGTAAACCAGGAGGGGAATATAATATTCTGATTCGTGGTTTGAATACAATTAGCGGAAGTACATCTCCCTTAATTGTTGTAGATGGTGTGCCAGGAGCTTCTTTATCTAACCTGAATCCGGATGATATAGAAAAAATTGATATTTTGAAAGATGCATCATCTACCGCAATCTATGGTTCCCGTGCTACTAATGGTGTAGTCATGGTTACTACTAAAAGAGGTAAGATAGGTAAAGTAAAAATAGATTATAGTGGATATGCCGGATATAGGAAATATACGAATATGCCCGATATGATGTCTGGTGAAGAATATGTGCAATTGGCACGAGAGGCTAAAAGAGCCGGAAATAATAATAAATATGTGGATGATAGTCAGATTTTCACAGCATCAGAGTTAAAGGCTATTCAAGATGGAAATTATTTTGATTGGGTGGATGCTGTTTCTAGTCCGGCCTTTATGACAAATCATACTATATCGGCTACCGGAGGTAATGAGATGGCTACTTATGCTTTATCTGCCGGATATTATTTTGAAGATGGTATGTTGGAGCCTCAAGAATATTCCCGTTATAATCTGCGTGCTGTTGTGGATGTAGAACCTAGCAAATACATGAAATTTGGAATTAATATGTATGGAACCCATTCAGTACGTGATACGGGTAACTCTGACTTGTTACAGGATGCTTTTCGTCTGCGTCCGACTTATCATCCGACTGATTTGGTGACAGGAGAAGAAATGTGGGCTTATTCTAATGGTCAGTATAATGCGTTAACTACCATGAAGAATGAACTGAATAAAACCAAAAAGTACAATTTGCTGAGTAACATTTATCTGGCAATAACTCCAATTAAAGGATTGACTTTGAAGACCACTTTCTCGCCGGATATAAATTTGGAAGAAATTGGCCAGTACAGAGGTAAATACACTAAAGCTAATAAAGGGCAAAATAAGGCAACCAGTAATTATGCGAAAAATAGCTATGTAGATTGGGTTTGGGATAATCTTGTAAATTATAACTTTGAATTGAAGGATCATCGCGTAGATTTGACCGGAGTGTTCTCTATGCAGCAATCACAAGATGAAAAGTTAAAAGGAATTGGTAATGGATTGTCATATAACTCTTTGTGGTATAATTTGGCAGGAGGATCGGCAAGTAATACTTCTTCTTCCGGTTTTACCAAAACGAATTTGATGTCTTATTTAGCACGTGCCAATTATGTGTATAAGGACAAGTATTTTGTAACAGCAAGTATTCGTTTTGATGGTTCGTCAAAATTAGCTGAAGGCAATAAGTGGGGAAGTTTTCCATCAGCAGCTGTAGCATGGAGAGTGTCAGGAGAAGAATTTATGAAGAGCTTGTCTTGGTTGAGTAATTTGAAGTTACGTTTAAGTTATGGTCAGACCGGTAATGATAATGTAAGTGCGTATCAGACGCAAGGATCTATTAGTGGTGCCAAATATTATACATTCGGTTCTAGTGAGTCTATTGGATATGTTCCCAATAATTTACGGAATTTGGATTTGGGATGGGAACGTACTACAGAATATAATGTAGGTCTTGACTTCGGATTTTTCAATAATCGGATTTCGGGTAGTGTGGAATATTATAATCGTTTGACAGAAGACTTGATTATGAATAAGACAGTACCTGTTACTACCGGTTATTCTTCTGTAAAAGCAAATGTAGGGTCTGTTAGAAATGAAGGGTTTGAGGTAAATATTAATTCGGATAATATCCGTACTAAAGATTTTTCATGGAGAACTAGTTTGAATTTTGCCTATAATAAGAATAAAATTGTAGATTTACAGTATAAGGAGAATTTGACTTCCCGTGGATTGTCTTTAGCTGGTATGAGTGGTGATTATAGTAATCTTTGGATTATTGGTCAGCCTATTGATATAAATTATAATTTGATGACATTGGGAGTATGGCAGCTGGATGAAGCTGAAGAAGCAGCTAAATATGGTTGTAAACCTGGTCAATATAAACCTTTGGATTTGAATGAGGATGGTGTGATTGACGATAAAGATCGTGTGATTGATGGTAAACGTACTCCGGATTGGACAGGTGGTATGACTAATACATTTACATATAAGGAATTTGATTTGTCATTTCAAGCAGCTTTCCAAGCAGGGGCAAGAGCTAGAAATCAGTTCTATGTTTCGTATGCATTGGAAAACAACAATCTCAATTTTAATAATTTAAGAAAAGATTATTGGACTCCGGAAAATCCTACCAATGCTTCTGCACAGCCTAGTAACATGGGTACTTATCGAAGCAAGGCAGGATCATGGGGAAATGCAAAATCGGAAATGTCACATACGATGTTTTCCAGTAATTTCCTTAAGATTTCTTATATTACTTTGGGATATACTTTTAAACCATCGGTTCTTGAGAAAATGAAATTAGGCAATTTGCGTTTATATGCAACAGTTCAGAATCCATTTATTTTCTGTGCAAAGGATGTGGTTGATCCTGAACAGTTGAATGTCAGCATCAATACATCGGATGCAATGACTCGCAATGTAATATTTGGTATTAATTTATCATTCAAATAATTAGGATAGTATGAAAGCAAAAAATATATTTACTAAAGGTTTCCTGTTGGCATCTGTGTTTGCTCTTTCGGGATGTTCGTCTTTTCTGGATGAAAAAAATTGGTCTAGCCAGTCTGCTGAAGAATATTATGCTACGGCTGAAGGATATGAGTCTCTTATTAATGGAGCCTATTCCACATTAAAATCTGTTTATAATACAACCAACTATTTTCTGTTGACCCAACTTGGTACGGATTTGGGGACTCAGAATGACGGAACAGCAACCAATGCTTTAAATCAGTATACAGTAGATTATACCAATGATAATGGCACTGTCTATAATCAGTGGAAGGTATTATATGAGTCTTTGAAAAATGTAAATGCTGCTATTGGTCGTGCTGCTATGGTAGTTACAAAGGATCAAGATATTTTTGATGGTATTGATAAAGAAATCTTGGCCCAACGGGTTGCGGAAGCTAAGTTCTTGCGGGCGTTATATCTTTTTGAAATTGTAAAAAATTGGGGGCAAGCTCCATTGATCTTGGAAGAACCGACCTCACCTTCTACAACTTCGCAATTGGATAGTGGATCTGATTTTTACAGACAAATTCTGGCAGATTTGCAGGACGTTATGGATTCTTCTCTTCCCATGAAGCAGACTTCGGCGAATTATGGACGTGTATCAAAAGCGGCTGCTAAACATCTTCGTTCTCTTGTTTATTTGACTCGAGGATATCAGAGTTATGCAGAAGCTGATGATTTTAAAAAGGCTTACGATGATGCTGTAGATGTAATTAAGAATTCCGGACATACATTATTGGATGATTATGCAATGGTTCATCGTCAGGCAAATGAAGAGAATGATGAAATTATTTTCAGTCTTAACTTTTCTGCCGGAGCAGGATGGAATAATAATATTCAGACAGAATTCTATTTGTTTGTTTATCGTGAAGGTTGGACTGATTTGGGCTTTTCTTCAATTTATTGTAATGATTATGCTTCTGTTATGCCAACCAAATATAGTTATTTATTATTTGATTGGAAGAAAGATAGACGTACGGAAGTTACTTTTATGAGTCCATTGAATGGTGACCCGGCTACTTCTATAGACGGACGTGCTTATGGTAGAAATTGGTTTGAGAGTACAAATGGGGTAAATGTGGCAAAGGGTGATACCGTAATTTATTTCCCTGTTCCCGGAGAGAGTGGTTATAAACAATATACAGATGCTGAAAAAGCGGCTGCTAATAATCGTGGACGTTTTTTCTATAATTATCCTGAGGGTTCTTATGCTGATGCTGGAAATGATGATTATTATAAAACCGGTTATCAAAGCTTTAATGCAAAATCACGTGTTTGGCTTCCTGTTTGGAAATTTAAAGATTGTAATACCCGTTATAACAGTTCGGGAACAGTAGAAAATGGAACTCGTGATATTTATTTGTTCCGATTGGCCGAAACTTACTTAATTGCTGCTGAGGCTGCTGTTAAAATGGGAGATAACTCTAATGCTTTATACTATATAAATCAGATACGTAAACGTGCCATGAATAATGCTCCGGAAGGTGGACTGCAAGAATATGTTGGTACTGTTACATTAGACAATGTATTGGATGAAAGAGCATTGGAACTTTATGGAGAAGCACCACGGTGGAATGACCTGCAGCGTACAGGAAAATTGGCAGAAAGAGTTTTGAAATACAATTGGGATGTCACTAATATTACAGGTGGATTGATTCAGACCCAATTAAGTGAAGCTACCTTTAAAAGTAAATATGGTCTTCGTCCTATTCCTGTTACATGGTTGAATACTTTATCCAACGGTCAGGAATTAGGAAATAATCCGGGTTGGGAGTAATTGAATTATCTTAATATTATAATAAGTTTATAGCGTATTCTTCCTTTTTTGTTGATCTATAGTAAAGACGGTTTTTTAATCTGTCAATGACATAAAAAATAGAGAGTACGCTATAAATGTATAACTTTGCAAGGTATAAATAGTTAGTATGATGAAAAGATTATATATAGGTGTATTATGGATGGTATTTTCTTTATCCATCCTTCAGGCAAAAGAGATAAAGATGTCCTCGCCGGATGAAAAGTATCAGTTTACTTTAAGTGATGAGGGTGGGAACTTGCATTATTCTTTGAATTGGAATGCTAAAGAAACGATAAAACCATCTTTATTGGGTATTAAGGCTAATACTATATGGCGTGATCATTTGTCATTAGGTGACATGACAACTGCCGAACAGGATACTGTCTGGCATCCTGTATATGGAGAACGTAGCACCATAAAAGATCAGTATAAAGCTTGGTCGGTAGTCATTAACCGTCAGAATTCTCGTGACAAGTTGGTTTTGGATATACGGGCGTATAATGAAGGGATTGCATTCCGTTATCGGTTTCCCGGCGGACAATATTTGAAGATCACAGATGAATTTACTGAATATACTTTACCGGAAGGAACAAAAGCTTACTTTACATCCAGGGCTCAGACTCCTTATGAATTTCTCCCATTGGAAGGATGGCCCGGTGAATCAGACCGTCCGTTGCTTTTGACATTACCTGAAGGTCCTTACGTATGTCTGGCTGAAGCGCAAGTGGTAGACTATGTGCGTACAAAATTCAAGTTATCGACAGAAAAAAAGAATACGATTCAATCTGCTATGTATGGTCCCGTAGAAGATATTGCTCCTTATCATACTCCTTGGAGGGTGATTATGTGTGCTGATAAACCGGGACAAATATTGGAACATAATGATTTGATTCTGAATTTGAACCCTTCTTGTAAAATAAAGGATACTTCATGGATAAAACCCGGAAAAGTGGTGCGTGAAGTGACATTGACTACAGAAGGAGGAAAAGCTTTGGTCGATTTTGCCGTGAAACGCAATCTGCAATATATTCATTTTGATGCGGGATGGTATGGATTTGAATATGACAAGGTTTCTGATGCTACTACAGTGACATTAGACCCTCGTAGAAATCCGGATATAAATGCTTTGAACCTGAAAGAGGTGGTAGCTTACGCTAAAGAACGGGGTATAGGAGTTATCCTGTATGTTAATCAACGTGCATTACAACAGCAATTGGATGAGATTCTTCCGTTGTATAAGTCTTGGGGGATAGCGGGTATTAAATTTGGTTTCGTACAGGTGGGATCACAAGTATGGACTAAATGGATGCATGAAGCGATCAAGAAATGTGCTGATTATGGCTTGATGGTTGATGTACATGATGAGTACCGTCCTACAGGGTTCAGTCGTACATATCCTAATCTGATGACTCAGGAAGGTATCCGAGGTAATGAGGAATTTCCTGATGCAACACATAATGCTACTCTTCCCTTTACCCGGTTTATAGCTGGAGCGGCGGATTATACCATTTGTTACTATCGTCAGGATTTCGGTCGCTTGAATGCAGACAAGGATAGTTATGGTGTTCCTCGTTCTAAATCTATCCAGACCACTCCTGCGCATCAATTGGCTTTGGCGGCAGTTTATTATAGTCCGTTGCAATATATGTATTGGTATGATAAACCATCAGATTCTCAAGACGAACCCGAGTTGAAATTCTTTGATGATGTATATACTACATGGGATGATACAAAAGTGTTGCAAGGGGAGGTCGGTGAATTTATTACTATAGCCCGTCGTAAAGGAGAGGAATGGTTTATCGGTTCGATAACAAATAATGAGAAGCGTGTTTTATCTGTAAGCTTGGATTTCTTGCCCGAAGGAAAGAACTACATAGCGGAAATTTATACGGATGGGGATAAATCAGTGAAAACACGTACTAAAGTCAGAGTTTCTACTTATCGTGTGAGCAACAAGACGAAATTAAACTTTTGTTTGAAAGCATCCGGGGGGGGGGGCAGTTCGTTTAGTTCCTGACGATGGAAATATAAAATCTGTCAAAAACTATAAGCAGCAGCGGTTATGAGAAAGTTTAAAATATCAGTCCTGTTGAAATTGGGTTTCTATTGTCTGTTTTTGAGTATAGGACTTGAGATGCAGGCCCGAAAATTTGTGCATCCGGGAATATTACATACAACAAAAAGTATTGAGCGGATGCGTGCTCAAATCGCTGATAAGGAATATCCTGCCTATGGTTCTTTTGAATTATTGAAAAGTCATCATTGTTCTCAGGCGGATTATCAGCCTTTCGGACCTTTTGAAATCATTTCAAGAGATGGTGAGTTTCGTCATACAAAATCAAAAATGGAGCAAGACTTTAGTGCAGTCTATCAGAATGCATTGATGTGGGTTTTGACTGGTGAAAAGACTCATGCCGAGAAATCTTTGGAATTATTGTTAGGCTATGCCGGAACACTTAAAAGAATTCCGGAAACGAATGATGCCCCTTTGTTGGTGGGGTTGGAAGGATTAAAGATTATTTATGCTACTGAAATACTGCGTCATACTTATAAAAAGATGACAGTTGTTCAGTTTAATGAGATCAGTAGAATGATAAGGGAAGTGTTCTTGCCTGTAATGGAAAATTTTTACCATCGTAAGCCTTATACAAATGGGAATTGGGGACCTATTGTGACTAAAGCTTATATGGCAGCTGCTATTTTATGGGATAATGAGGAAATGTATAATAAGGCGGTTGATTTTTATCTTCATGCCAATGATAACGGAACAATAGCTCATTATATCAGTGGGGATACCGGTCAGATACAGGAGAGTGGTCGTGATCAGGGGCATAGCATGTTGGGTATAGGTGCCCTGGCAACTGTTTGTGAAATAGCTTGGCAACAAGGTGATGATTTATATTCGGCTCTTGATAACCGGCTTATGAAAGGGTTTGAGTATGTCGCAAAATATAATTTGGGGTATAATGTTCCTTTTGCTGTGTGGAAGGATGTCACAGGAAAATATAGCAACTGGACTGAGATATCTAATAAAGGAAGGGGTAGATATATGCCGATTTTTGAAATGACCTACAATCATTTTGTTATACGGAAAGGGATGCAGATGCCTTATACGGAACAGGTTCTTCGGCAGATTCGTCCTGAAGGATACGATCGTGATCAGCCTGCTTTTGGTTCTTTGTTGTTCAATGAAGCGGGGACTAAAAAGAATTATGTTGACTTGGTAAATCCTTTTGTTGACAGTCACCGTTCCCGATGGTTTTTTTTCAGTTCGGCATGTCGTCCGTTTGGTATGGTCAGCCTTAGCCCTGATACGGATACCGAGCACTCTTGGGGATCAGGATATCTGTATGACTCAAAACAAATACGCTGTTTTAGTCATGTTCATAATTGGCAGATGTCCGGTGTGGCGGTGATGCCTACCGTTGGCGAGTTTAAAGGGCATTTGGGTATGAATGCTTATCAATCGGCTTTTACTCATGATGGAGAGATAGCTAAACCGGGATATCATAAAGTGAAACTGACAGATTATGACATAACAGCAGAGTTGACTTCTACTATGCGCGTAGGCTTTCATTGTTATACTTTTCCGAAAAGTGATGCCAGTTATATTTTATTTGATACGGGAGCGTTTTTGGCACATGGACCTACAGCTTATTCGGAGGTTTGGAAAGTAAGTGATAAGGAAATAGCCGGATGGGAGATGATGGAACGTACAGGACGTCGTCCTAAAGATACTCCTGTTTATTTTTATGCACAATTGAGCAAGCCAATGGATAAGGTTGTATCTTGGCGCGAAGGCCGGATAGAATCTAATAGCAATCCGGAAAGAATATCAGGTAAGAATGCGGGTATGGCAGTCCGATTTAAAACAGAAAAAGACGAAAAGGTGATGCTGAAAGTGGCGATTTCATATGTCAGTGTAGAACAGGCACGTAAGAATATGTTAACGGAACTGTCAGGCTGGGATTTTGAGCAAGTAAAGCAGTCTTCTTTTTCCGAATGGAATGATTGGCTTGGAAGGATAGAAGTGGAAGGCGGTAGCAGAGAACAGCAAATAAAACTCTATACGGATTTGTGGCATGCCTTATTGGGACGCCATGTAGTCAGTGATGCCGATGGACATTATATGGATATGACTTCCGACTTTCCGCGCATACGGCAAATTCCTTTGGGAGAAGATGGAAAACCTTTGTATAATCATCATAACTTTGATGCATGGTGGGGAAGTCATTGGTCACTGAACATACTCTGGTCTATGGCATATCCTGAAGTTATGGATAATTTCTGTAATACAATGATAGATATGTATCAAAACGGAGGTCTGATTCCCCGTGGACCATCAGGAGGAAATTATACGTATGTGATGATTGGTGATCCGGCTGTTTCTTTTTTTGCTTCGGCTTATAATAAAGGAATTCGTAATTATGATGCGGAACTGGCTTATGAAGGTTTGCGGAAAAATGCTTTTGTGGGAGGTATTCGCGACCATGCCGGTTATGAACATAGCAAGACAGCTTATTCCGGTGGCATGAAATATTATGAGGAATGGGGGTATGTGCCTGACGGACGGAAAGATGTTGAAGGGATGCATACTACCGGAGCTTCCATGACATTGGAATATGCCTATCAGGATTGGTGCTTGGCACAGATGGCGAAAACAATGGGGAAATTACAGGATTATGAGTTTTTTATGAAGCGGTCAAAGAATTATCGTAATCTTTGGAATCCGGAAAGTGGTTATATGCAACCTCGTGGAGAGGATGGCAACTGGTTACCTTATTTTGATCCGTTGGAATTGACAGAAAAAGGAGGATTTTGCGAGAGTAACTCTGCTATTTATTCACACTATGTTCCACATGATATGGCAGGATTGATAGAACTTTATGGAGGTGCCGACCAGTATGTTAAGAGATTGAATGCTAATTTCGAAAAGAGTGAGTCGTATGGGTTTTTCCGTTCTAATAAAACAAAGGAAGGCAATTGGACAGATTATGGTAATCAGCCGGGGACTGGAATGGCTCATTTGTTTAGTTATGCAGGAGCACCTTGGCTTACTCAGAAGTGGGTGCGTAAAGTAAAAGCTGCTTATTGTGATGTGACTCCCTATGGAGGCTATCGGGATGATGAGGATCAGGGACAGATGGGGGCTTTAGGTGTTCTGATGGCAATCGGACTGTTTGAGGTGGATGGTGGTTGTGCGGAAAAGCCTTTTTATGAGATTACTTCTCCGCTTTTTGATAAGGTTACTATTCATTTGGACAATCGTTATTATTCCGGAAAGACTTTCCAAATCATAACGAAAGGAAATTCAACTGATAATATGTACATTCAAAATGCTTCCCTTAATGGGAAAAAGTGGAATAAATGTTGGTTTTATCATGAAGACTTTATTAAGGGGGGGACTTTGGAGTTGAAATTAGGGGCAAAGCCTAACAAAAAATGGGGTGTAGAAGAACTTCCTCCTTCATTTATATCTTCAAAATAGAGATTAAAAGATTCTTGTTCAAAACATCGGTAAAGGATCTGTGAACATAAATTAGATGTGAACTGATTATTTACCGATGTTTTAATGAAATACTGTATTTATAGGAATCTGAATATTCCTGTCATTCCATGCTGAGTTAAAATGGTGGGAGGTTTAGGGCGTTATTTCGAACTGACCATGTAATCTGATGTCTGTAGAAGAAGCTCCGAGCATTACTTTGAAACTACCCAGTTCCACACGGAAATTCATATTTTTGTCCCATAATCCTAAATCTTGTGGTCGCAATCTGAAATGAACAGTTTGTTCTTCTCCAGCTTTCAGACTGATACGTTCAAAGCCGCGTAATACTTTGGTATAAGTGGTAACGCTGCTGATTTCATCCCGTAAATAAAGTTGTACTACTTCATCTCCTTTTATTTTTCCTGTATTTTTGATTTTACAACTTACATGGATATCTCCTTGTACTCCTTGGTGTGATGGTGATATATGTAAATCACTGTAAGTAAAAGTAGTATAACTTAAGCCATGCCCGAAAGGATATAACGCTCCGTAAACGGAAGTAGAGGAACTTTCGTCTGACCCTGGTTTAAAGGGAAAAGCAAAAGGAATTTGCCCTACAGATTTAGGAAAAGTAACTGCCAGTCTTCCCCCCGGATTATAATCGCCGAACAAGGCTTCGGCCACAGCTTGTCCGCAAAATTCTCCGGGAAACCAAGCATGTAAAATGGCAGGTATATGAGCTGCTGCGTAATTTATAGAAGAAGCGCGTCCGTCGAGCATTACTAGAATGATCGGTTTCCCGGTTGCACAAACAGCTTTTAAAAGTTCTTCCTGCCGTCCGGGAAGGTTAAGGCTGGTTCGTGAACGATCTTCCCTGACGGTCAGTTCATTCCCTCCTAATACCATGACTACCACTTCGGCTTGTTTAGCTGCACGAATGGCTTCTTCCATTAATTGGACTTCTTCCGCAGTTTTCGGAAAATCAAGGATTTCACTTTCTGGGAAATGAGGATCTATGATGTCACATCCTTTTTTATAGATCACTTCTGTATGAGGCAACAGTTCTTTTATACCTTGGTAAACGGTTTTAATAGGAGCATTGGCCGGACCGTATCTGCAAATCAATTGAGTCTGTTCGTTGGCGTTGGGACCGATAACAGCAATGGAACGGATAGATTTGGATAAAGGAAGCAGGTTAGTTTCATTTTTTAGTAATACCAGCGACTGACGGGCAGCTTCCAATGATACAGCTTGGTGTTCCTTACTATGGACTATTTGTTCTGCTTGTTTACCATTGCCACGATAGGGATTGTCAAATAAGCCTAGCCGGAATTTGATACGAAGTATCTCGGCTACCCGTTTGTCGAGAGTCTCCTGAGAGATTTTGCCATTATCAACAGCTTTACGAAGAGGCAAGATAAAATCGGCAGGCGGAGTGAAATGGGTACGGATATTCAGTCCGGCATTGACCGCCTGTGCTATTCCGTCTTCGTATGTATCTGCTACTTTATGCTTGTTGGAGATAAATTCCACAGCTTCACTATCCGATACTACGTATCCTTTAAATCCCCATTCTTGACGTAATATTTCGGTCAGAAAATGGTAGCTTCCCGTAATGGGTTCCCCGTCATAGTCATTATAAGAGCTCATTACTCCCAGCGCTCCGGCTTCTTGAAATGCCATCCGGAAAGGTTCTATATATAAGGTACGCATTTCTCGTGGGGCTACGTGTGGGTCGGTTCGTGTCTTTCCGTCACGTCCGCCTATCGGGATACTATAAACTGCAAAATGTTTCGGAGTAGCTACCAGATTATATTTTTGCAAACTGGTAATCATTTGTTTTCCTAATTCTCCTACTAAATAAGGATCTTCTCCGTATGTTTCTACACATCTTCCCCAGCGAGGGTCTTGGGCGATATCAAGAATGGGAGAATAGATGTTGGTATATCCTAATGCCACTGCTTCTTTAGCTTCCACTTCTCCGATACGGGCTATTAATTTTTTGTTCCAGGTGGCACCCTGTCCGCACTGGGCGGGGAAGTAGGTTGCCCGGTCATGACATAATCCGCGAATACCTTCATTGGTGAAATCTACTGGGATACCTAAACGTGTTTTTTCTACAAACCAGCGTTGAATGGTGTGTTTGGCATTCACATGTTTGGCGTATGGAAAAGAATATTCGGACTTGAAAGCCCCTAATCCGTTATGTTCTTCATCTATGTTTCCTATTCCGTCTTTCCATACTTCTGTTTTCCAATTGTTTTGAGGCAACGCATCTTTTAGTACGCGTCCTGAACCGTAAAGTGTGGCCATTTGACAGGTTTTTTCTTCTAGTGTCATTTGTGAAAGCAGGTCTTGTACTCTGTCTTCCAGCGGGGCTTTAGGATTTTCATATAGATCCATTTTCCCGTTCTTGTTGAAGTCTATCCATCCTTTGTGGTAAATTCCGTCCGGTATGCCCCCTGATATTGGGGTACAGAATAGGAAAGTGATTGCTACAGATAAAGTGTGTTTATTCATGCTATTTAAGTTTTGTATATGTATCTAATACGTACAAAGATAGGTTTTTACTCATTTCTTTGGAAGATAATTTTAGAATAAAGTTGAGTGTTTCTTGATTCTGATTCGTTTTTATAATAAACAATGAAGATAGCTATGAAACATGTATTTTTATTTGGAATATTCGGTTGGCTTTTATCATTTACGCTTGTTGCACAAACAGGAATTTGGCAATGGTCTGTACCCGTCCATAATTTTAGTACTCATCCCAAAAATCCTGAGTCAAGGGCTTACTTGTGGATTCCCGGGCAGTGTGAACAAGTAAAAGCAATCTTGGTTGCCCAACACAATATGGAGGAAATTTCTATCCTTGAAGATGAGGCTTTCCGACAACGTATGGCTGAGCTTGATGTTGCTCAAATATGGGTATGTCCTTCTTTCAATCATGGATTTGATTTTACGGATGGGGCATGGGAAACTTTGGATGGCCTTTTGGCAGATCTTGCTGAAGAATCTGGATATAAAGAGTTGTCTACAGCTCCTTTAATAGCCATAGGACATTCGGCTGCTGCTAGTTGGCCTTATTATCTTGCTGCCTATAAACCGGAACGTACATTGGCATGCATTTCTGTCAGTGGTCAGTGGCCATATCATCGTGATCGCTGGCTATGTCCGGATATTTGGGGAGAACGTAACATCAATAAAATTCCTTGTCTGGAAACCATGGGAGAATATGAATCAGCACATACATGGAGCAATGAAGGTTTGAAAGAACGTAAGGAGCATCCATTGCTGCCTTTAAGCATGTTGGCCTGTCCTGCTGAAGGACACTTTGCCTATACTCCGGAAAAAGCACAATATATAGCTCTCTATATCAAGAAGGCAATGCATTATGGACACGTAGATCCGACAAAGGAGGGATGGTTGATGGAGCGATGGAAAAAAAATGAAAAGCCTTCATGTATTCCGGCACCGGTAAATCAATTTAAAGGGGATCCTGCACAAGCATTTTGGTTTTTTGATCGTGAGATGATAGAGGCTACTTTGGCGTATCAATCCCGATATTACGATATGAAGCCACAATTGGTAAGTGTGTCTCAAAACGGAAAAACAGTATCCCAACAGAATACTCATTTACAAGTTCACCCGGCTTTTATACCACAGGAAGATGGTATCACATTTCAATTGACCCCTGTTTTTTTGGATACTGTTCCAGGAGAAAGTCCCCGACTTTCCAATTGGACTGATTTGCCTGTTGGGGCATCTATTGGTCATGCTGGAAAAGCTCCGGTCCTGCAGATGATTACCGGCCCAGTTGTTTTAGTTGATTCTGTGACATTTCGAATACAATGGAATCGGGGAACTTTATGGACGGACAAGAAATCGGATATTGTTTTTTCAATAACTCATCCGGGAGATGAAGAATATAAACCGGCTGTTCAGCAAGCTCAGATGATAATTCCGGTTAAAAATACGGAAGGACAGCAGCAATATATTAAGTTTGCAACGTTACCGGACATAAAGCGTGGTACTAAGTACGTTTCTTTATCTGCTGTTTCCAGTTGTGGCTTGCCGGTAGATTTTTATGTGGAATCGGGACCGGCTTATGTGGATGGTAATCGATTGATATTAACTGCTATTCCTCCTAAAACCACCTATCCGGTAAAAGTAACTGTAATAGCATGGCAATACGGAAAAAACTCTGATCCTAAGATAAAGACTGCAGAGCCGGTAAAGCAAACATTTTATATTCGGTAACTTTAAATTTGAATGGAAGAGGCGGATGATAAAATAATTCATTTGGATTGAGTGGAATAGCTTTATGATACGTATTTTTGTGAAAGAGAATGAATAGAATTATGAGAAAGATCGTTTTATGGATATGCTTGCTTGTAACAAGTGTATTATATGCACAGGAAACTTCCTTATCGGTGAAACTGTCACAAGGTCATCCCCGTTATCTGACGGATAGTAATGGCAAAGTTGAAACGCAGAAGTTGATAAAGGAAGAACCGTGGGCACAGGAAGTGTTTGAAAAGTTAAAGCAACGGACTGACCGGTATGCTGACCGAGGGCCTGAATGGCTTACTTCCCGTTTGCAAATGTATTGGAAAACTCATGCAACGGAGGTATATATTAAAGGAGAATATTATGATCATGCAGGAGGAGAGAAGGCGCCGGCTCCTACGGTGATGTATACCGGTGCACGCAGTCATGCAACTAACTATGTACGTCCCAAGCTGGAAGATTTGAAGCCTTATCAGGAAGATGCTCGGGGAATGTATCTGGCAAATGGGACGTTGGAAGGCAGACCGTACGAATGGGTGAATATCAGTAAAACCGGAAATATCATCCAAAGTATTAATGTAGAGATACTGGGTATCGCCCGTGATGCCGCTTTTCTTTGGTGGATGACCGGGGAGAAGAAATATGCTGATTTGGCAGCTTCGGTATTTGACACTTATATGACGGGGATTTATTACCGGAATGTTCCCAAGGATTTGAATCATGGACATCAGCAGACTTTGGTGGGTATGAGCAGTTTTGAAGTCATTCACGAGGATGCTGTGAATGCTTTGGTTCCATTGTATGATTTTTTATATGATTATTTGAAAACCGATAAGGCTGATAAGATGGACATCTATGCCGGAGCATTCAAGAAATGGGCGGATAATATCATTGATAATGGAGTGCCGCATAATAACTGGAATCTGATGCAGGCACGTTATATCATGAGCATCGGCATGATTTTGGAATCTGATGCTTCTTATCCGGATAAAAAGGGAGGCGAGTATTATATTGATTATGTGTTGAATCGTTCTTCCATCCGTCAATGGTCACTGAAACAGCTTGCTGATTATGGTTATGATGCTGAAACCGGTATTTGGGCTGAATGTCCGGGTTATAGTCAGGTAGTTGTCGGGGATTATACGGATATGGTCACTATCTTTGACCGTAATTTGGGTATGGACCTGACCGAGGAGATTCCTGTCATAAAAAAAGCGGTGGCCGCCGACCCGCAATATTTGTTTCCGGATTGTATGACAATGGGTTTTGGCGATACACATCCCGGTAAATTGAATCCTGCTATCTTTGCCCGTATGGTAGCTAATGCCCAGAAACATGGTAAAAAATATCAAGAAAGACAATTTACTGCTATGTTGAAGTTATTTGATCCCGATGCCTCCAAACCGGCGACTGAAAAGAAAAATGTGAGGGTGGCGGTAACTTCTTTTTTCAGTGACAAGCCTTTGGTAATTGATGATAAGATACCTGCCGGTGATATCAATGATTATGTAACTCCTACTTTTTATGCTCCCAATGCCAGTTGGTTGGTGCAACGCAATGGCATGGACAAACGTCATAGTTTGATGATTGCCCAAAATGCCAGTGAAGGGAATCACATGCATGCCAATGGCATCAGCATGGAACTTTATGGAAAAGGATATCGTCTGGCACCGGATGGAGGTATTGGCTTGACCCTTTATTCCGGTTTGGATTATTTGGAGTATTATAGTCAGTTCCCTGCACACAATACGGTTTGTGTAGATGGAATCTCTTCTTATCCGGTTATGAAAAGCAATCATGCTTTCAAATTATTGAACTGCTACCCCGAAGCAGGGATGAAAGTAGATTATCAGCCTGTGAGTTATAGTGAAGTCTTTTTCCGTGAACCTGAATCACAAGCTGATCAAAACCGTATGATGAGTATTGTGACTACAGGAGAAAAGAACGGATATTATGTCGATATTTTCCGTAGCAGGAAAGTGGAGGGAGGAGATAAAATGCATGATTATTTTTATCATAATATGGGACAAACCATGAACTTGACTGCTGCTGATGGGAGTAGCTTGTTTCTTCAACCAACGGAGGAACTGGCTTTTGCTGGGGCACATATATATGCCTATTCTTATTTGTTTGACAAGAAAAGTGCCGAGACCTCCAAAGATATTAAAACAATGTTTACTATACAGATGCCGGATGAGGATAATATCAGTATGAATATGTGGATGAAAGGTGCTCCTGAACGTAAAGTCTTCTCGGCTTTGAGCCCGATGACTGAAGGATTGAGCCGGATTCCGGATATGCCTTATGCTATCAAAGAGCAACCTACGTTGACTTTTGTAGCCCGCCAACAAGGTGAAGCTTGGAATCGTCCGTTTGTAGCTGTTTATGAACCTTCTTCGGTAAAGGAGCCGGGATGTATTTCCTCCGTTACTTTTCCAGAAGTGGAAAGTGGTGTGGCTGGAAGTCATGTCGGAATTTGTATTCAACAAAAAGAGGGGCGTGTGGACCGGATTATTTCTTCGGATGATGCAGGTCATTTGTGTAAAAGTGGAGAAATGACTGTACAAGCTGCTTATGCATTGTGGGGAAATAAACAAGGCGATGATTGTATTTTCTTTTTGGGAGGAGGTACACTATTGAAAACTCCACATGTTGAAATAAGTTCATTGACAGTAACAGATGTGATGTTGGTGTATAAAGAGGGCGTTTGGAAATATGCAGCTTCTGCACCTTGTAAAGTCAGGATGAATGGAAAAGAATATAATTTGTTGCCCGGACATGATTTACGCAAACTTTGATATAAACTTTCTTTTATAAAGTAATCTTTTTAAATCATCATCCTTTCTTTTTCATACAGCAAATAAGAAGTGGATGATGATTTTTTCTTTTTTTGATAGGGAAAATATATTCCCTTTTCACTATATTTGCATTATTTGATAAACACGAGGTTCCAAATATGCACAATGTAATGAAAAACATTTTAAGATTTATATTTATATTGTTTCTTATATTCTTGTCTTTACCCATTTTCTCTCGTTCCTACGCTTTTCGTGGCTTGTCTGTAACTGAGGGATTATCAGATTTAGTGGTAAATGCCATCTATAAAGATTCTTTAGGTTATGTGTGGTTGGGGACCGGCAATTCGTTGGAATGTTTTGATGGAATTCATTTCAAGCATTATCTTATTCCGGGTTCAGATGAAAAATTGAAACGGGTAAATGCCATTGCTGAGATGCCTGGCAATGAATTGTGGATGGGGAATGGTAGTGGATTATGGCGTGTTAGCAAGCAGAAAAATAGTTTGGAGCCCATTGCCCGTGAAACGATAGGATATGCTGTGCGCTCTCTTTTACATGATGGGAAAGGAATACTTTATATCGGAACAGAAAGGGGGCTTTTCATTTATAAAGGAGGTAGCTTGAACCAAATTATGATAGATCCTAATATGTTGTCGGCGGCGAACTCTATTGGTGGCTTGAATTTGGGAGAAGATGGAATACTTTGGATGGCTACGGAGAATGGTCTTTATTCTCTGCGACTTTCAGATAGAAAAATAGAGGCTTATCATAATGTGATGGAAGAGAAGCATGTTTGTTCTTTTAAGAATATAGCTAGGATTGGGAGTATGCTTTATTTAGGAACGATGGGGCAGGGAATCATCAGTTTCGATACACAAACTAAAGAATTTGCTCGTTTTGTTGATGTAGGTTGTAATGTAATTTCTTCTTTATCCGGTGATGGGAAAAGCCTTTTGTATGTGGGAACCGATGGTAACGGAGTTCATTTTGTATCAACGGATAAAAAGAAAGTTGTTCGTTCCATGCGTCATGAAACAGGGAAGGATGAAACTTTGCGTTCTAATTCCGTTTATTCTGTTTTGGTTGATAAAGAAGGTTTGATTTGGGTAGGATTCTATCAGCTGGGGTTGGATTACACATTATATCAGAGTGGGCTGTTCTCCACTTATACGTATGCTCCTTTTTTTGATTCCAGAGATATGCCAGTACGTGCACTTGCTATCAAAGAGAAAGAGAAACTGATTGGATCTCGTGACGGACTTTTTTATATTGACGAAGAAAATCATCGTTATAAAAGTTTCAAGGTTCCACAGTTACGCTCAAATATGATTTTCAGTTGTCTGTATTATCAGAATGAGTATTATATAGGTACATACGGTGGTGGAATGTATGTTTTAAATCCTGCGACTTTGACACTCAGAGATTTTGAACCGGATGGAGGAATGCCTTTTAGTAAGGGACATATTTTTTGTATCAAGCAGGATCGTGAAAAGAATTTGTGGATAGGAACATCTTTAGGAATATTCTGCTATAAAGACGGCAGACAGATAGCTCATTATACCAGTGCCAATTCTAAGTTGCCAGAAGGGAACGTATATGAAATCTATTTTGATTCCACTCATAAAGGATGGATATGTACAGAGAATGGAATGTGCATTTGGGACCCCTCTGCCCGGACATTGAAAACCGATGTGTTTCCTGAGGGATTTATTCATAAGGAAAAAATAAGAGTGATCTACGAAGATTCCAACCATGATCTTTATTTTTTTCCGGACAAAGGCTCTCTTTTTATCTCTGATTTGTCTATGACTATTTTTAGGCGTTTGCAGCCGGGGACTCCTTTGGATGGGAATGATGGTATGTTTATTGTAGAGGATCGTGAAAAGTGGTTATGGCTGGGAACTAACAATGGTTTGTTCCGGTATGATAAGAAAGACCATTTTATTCCTTATAATTTTGTTGATGGTATTCCCAGTTCCATTTTTACTCTTTGTCCGCCGGTACGTGATGAGAACGGCATTTGGTTTGGAAACTCCAAAGGGCTTCTGTATTTGGATACAGTGCGGATGAATCAGAGGAAATCCGTTCCCTATTCGGTTGCCATAACAGATATATGTGTAAATGGAAAATCTGTAGTGCAATCTGTTGTGGGAGATGGCGGCAAGAGTGAAATTTCATTGGAAGCTTCTCAGAAGAATGTTACCTTTTACTTTTCTGATTTCAGTTATACGGCACCTGCTTTTATGTCATACGAATATCAATTAGAGGGTGAGGATACCGGATGGATGGCTTTGACAGGTCGTTCGGATATTACTTATTATGATTTACCGTCCGGTAATTATACTTTTAAAGTAAGACAGATGGGGAATCCAGAGTCAGAAACTCAGCTAACGGTTAAAATAGCGTCTTCTATTAGTATATGGAGCATAGTGTTCATCGTGATAGCTGTGGTGACCGGAAGCATTGCTGTCCTTTATCAAAAAAAGAAAGAGGTGGAGAACGAAAGGGAAGAACTGATGCCTGACTCTGCTAAAGTTATAGAAAAGGAGATTCAGCCAGTTGAGGAATCCCATATTGTAGCGGAAGAGAAATACAGGACAAATAAGATAAGTGTGGAGGAATGTAAACGGTTGGCTGAGAAATTGGAGATTGTTATGCATAGAGAAAAACCTTATACTAATCCTAATTTGAAGATTGCCGATTTGGCTGTGTCCATTGGCACATCATCTCATACTTTGTCCTATTTATTTAATCAGTATCTAAACCGTAATTATTATGATTATATCAATGATTATCGCATAGCTGAATTCAAGCGCTTGGTGGAGAAAGATGAATATGCTAAATACACTTTGAGTGCTTTGGCTGAGTTGTGTGGGTTCAGTTCAAGAGCTTCTTTCTTTCGATATTTTAAAAAAGCGACTAATATCACTCCCAATGAGTACATCCGAAGTATTGGGAAAAACAATGAATAACCTCTCTATTTTTTGTTGAGAGTCTCAAATTATTATATGATACTGAGTGTGTCAAATTCTTAATCTGTTATAAACTAGCGGATTAGTCTGTCTTTGGTCTAGGGTAATGATATGAGATTTATTAGAATAGAAAAAGTGTTTTTCTTGTCCTTCTACCTTCTATATTTGCATTCGTAAATGTAACCCAAAAAGCTGAAGACATGAAAAACATATCCATGAAATCTACTCAATTAATAGAGGATTCTTATACGAATTATCATCATTCGGTCTATCTGTATATCTATTATAGGATAGCTCATAAAGAAGAGGCGGAAGACTTGGCTCAAGATGTGTATGTACGGCTGATGGACTACGATCGGATGCTCTGTGCAGAGACTATTAAGTATTTTATTTTTACTATTGCTCGTAATTTGGTAACTGACTATTTACGTCGTTATTATAAGAGGCAAGAAGTTACTTCTTATTTATATGAGCATACGGTTGCTTATACAAATGAAACAGAACTTCGTGTGGTGGCCAATGATTTGGAAGCGTGTGAGAAATATAGATTGTCTTTGCTTCCTCCACGGCGTCGTACTATTTATGCAATGAGTCGTTTTGAAGACAAATCTATTTCAGATATTTCAGCGGAATTAAATCTTTCGCACCGTACCGTTGAAAACCATTTAAGGATAGGGCGGCATGAGGTGCGCGAGTTTATCAAACAGTGTATATAATAAGAAAACAACAATAAAACTGTTAATATTAAATTTTAAGTTTATGAAAAACGAATTCTTTAAATTTTCATCGAGAAGAATCTTGTTTTCTACGGTGATGGCTTCTGCCTTGTTGGCAGGTAGCCCGCAGACTGTATTTGCAGAGGTGAATGGGGTGCAGACTGTTATGCAGACTGGAACGGTAAAAGGGCAAGTGGTGGATGCTACAGGAGAACCGGTAATTGGTGCTACGGTACAAGTAAAAGGCACGACTAATGGTACAATTACCGATTTTGATGGTAATTTTACATTGAATAATGTTCCGGAAAAAGGCATATTGGTCATTTCTTATATCGGATACAAGACTCAGGAAGTTAATATATCAGGGAAAACAAACGTTAAGGTCGTTTTGAAAGAGGATACTGAGGTGCTGGATGAAGTAGTAGTAGTTGGTTATGGTGCCCAAAAGAAAGCTTCTTTAACTAGTTCTATTAGTCAGATCAAGGGGGATGAGGCTTTTAAAAATAAGGGTATTGCTAATGCTACAGTAGCTTTGCAAGGTGAAGTTCCGGGATTGACTATTACACGCACTTCTACTCGTCCGGGTAGTGAGGGAGCAGAGATGAAAATACGTGGTGATATTTCTGTTAATGGAAAATCTTCTCCATTAGTTATCATTGATGGTATAACAGGTTCATTGGATGAGTTAAATGCTATGGATGCAAGTGATATTGAAAATATTTCAGTTTTGAAGGATGCTTCGGCTGCGATATACGGTGCCCGTTCGGCTTCAGGTGTTGTACTGGTAACAACAAAGCGTGGTAAAAAAGGAAAGGCTCAAATATCATATAGTGGCTCTGTTAGTCGCACAATTAACGGTATTCAGCCTCCTATTACAAATAATCGGGAATGGTTGGATATGTTTTATGAAGCTCAATATAATGATGCTGCCGCTTTAAATCCTAGTTTAACTACTGCTGATGAAATTCATAAAGCTGTAAATTGGTGGATATTTAATTCTTTTGGTGGTCCTACTTTGGATCAATCGGATATTGATCCGGCTACTGGTGCACCAACAGTATATAAGGGGGAAACTCTTTTTAATGCTCTTCGTGCAGGTAAAGTCTTGACATTACAAAATGGTGATAAAGTGGAACGTTGGGACCCAAATGTGTATATGATGGATTATCTTTATGGTCAGGCAACTTCTCAAAAGCATTCGATTAGTATTTCTGGAGCAGATGAAAAGTTTAGTTATCGAGCGTCTTTGGGGTATGCGGATAATAATTCACAGTTGAAAGTTGCTAATGATGGAGAAAAAAAATATAGTGGTCGTTTAAATGCTGATTATCAAGCGACAGATGCTTTGAAATTTGAAACAAGTATGTCGTATGACAAACGTGATATTATAACCCCAACTACTGATGTGGGAGCTGGATATTTTGATCCTTGGTTTTGGACTGTGTATAATAAAAATGGTCAGGCTTATGATACATTTAGTGGTAACCGGAATCCTATTGGTGGGTTGACCCAAGGAGGGGAGAAGAAAAATTCATTGACAACTTTTAGAGGAAGTGCTAAAGCAACTTATGATTTTTCTAAATGGGTAAAAGGACTTTCTATTTCAGCTTCGGGGGCTTATAAGACTGTACAGAGAAATATGCAGGAAGTGAAGAATAAAGTACAATATTATGATTGGGTAGGTACACAGACTGGTAATAAGCAAGGTCCCGGACAATTGAAAGAAGAAATAGCGAAATGGGAAAACATTACTTTAGGTGCTTTTGCTAATTATAATCGTACTTTTGCTGATGTGCATAGCGTTTCTGCCATGTTGGGTATGACTGCCGAACAAGAAACATATAAAAGGGTAGGTGCGGTTCGTAAATCCGGTGCTGTTTATCCGGGGTCTGGATTAGCAGATTTGGATGTATGGGTGAATGGAAATAATAATGAGGCATATGGTGGACAGAATTCTTGGGGATTGGTTTCTTATTTAGGGCGTTTGAATTATACTTATGCTGATAAATATTCAATAGAGGTATTGGGTCGTCGGGATGGGTCTTCTAAGTTGGCGAAAGAACAACGTTGGAAAAATTTTTATTCTATTTCTGGTTTTTGGAGACTTTCAAATGAAGACTTTTTAAAAGATGTTTCATGGTTGAGTGATTTGAAGCTGCGTTACAATTATGGTAGAACAGGTAGTGTGGAAGGTATTGACAATTACGAGAGATTTGCTACTATCAAAACTGGTACGACTATTTTTGGTGTAAATCCCGGTACGCATACTTCATTGTGGGTAGACGGTATGAGATCTGCGGAACGTACATGGGAAACTATTGACAGCCACGATGTGGGAGTGGATTTTGCTTTTCTTAGCAATCGTTTGAGAGGTTCATTTGATTATTTTATCAAGACCAATAACGGTATGTTTATTGATGTACAATATCCTTCTATTTTAGGTGCGGCTGCTCCTAAAACCAACAATGGTAAGTTTCGTGCCCGTGGTTGGGAGTTGGCTTTGAATTGGAATGATCAAATAGGTCAGGTAAAGTATAACATTGGAGGATCTCTTTCGGATGCATGGTCAAAAGTGCTTGAATTAGCTAATAATGAAAATGTACCTAATGAGGGTAAGAATGAAAATCGCTTAATCGGTATGCCAAGACAAGCATTGTATGTATACCAAACTGATGGTATTTTCCAAAGTGCAGATGAAGTGGCTGCATATTATGAGAAGTATTATTGGAATGCGGATCATTCAGGACCGAAAGCTAATAATATTCTTCCTGCACCTCAGGAGGCATCTACTAATACACTTCGTCCGGGGGCTCGTAAAGTAGTCGATTTGAATGGTGACGGTGCTATAACAAAAGATGATCTTTACTATGCAGGAGATATGGCCCCTCGTTTGACATTTGGCTTTAAATTGGGATTGGAATGGAAAGGAATCGATTTCTCGGCTTTCTTCCAAGGAGTAGGTAAACAAGTATTGTTAAGAGGTGGATATTTGGCTGCTCCATGGACTACAAATTATGTTCTGCAAAATAAAAACTTCGCAGGGAAAATGTGGAGTGAGAATAATCGGGATGCAGAATATACTATTGCTTCACGTGACCAGAATTTTAATAAGTGGAATTATAATAATAAAGATGTCAGTGTTCAGAATAATCGGTATGTCCGTTTGAAATCTTTGGTAGTGGGGTATTCATTGCCTCAAAAGTGGATTTCAAAAGCCGGACTCAGTAAATTGAGAGTTTACTTCTCCGGTGATGATCTTTGGGAATGGACAAAAGTAAAGGATGGATATGATCCGGAATATGGTGAAAATTCAAATAACACATTCCCGTTCAGCAGATTGCTGACATTCGGAGTAGATGTTACATTCTAATAACCTGTTAAAATATAAACATATGAAAACCATAATAAATAAATTTTTTCTTGCATCGGCTGTGGTGATGTCATTGACTGCATGCAGTGACTTTCTTGATAAAGAACCGTTGTCTCAGGGAACAGAGGCTATTGTGTTTAAGACTCCTGAACATTTTGAACAGGCAGCCAATGCTTTATATAATGTAATTGGATGGAAAAATCTGGATAATAAGCCGTCATACGGTGATATAATGGACCGAGGGACGGATATCAGTGGATTAGGAAGCAATGGAGGTGGTTCGGCATCGGAAGGAAATTGGAGTTGGGATAAGCCTTATTCGCATATCCGTACTTGCAATATATTGTTGGAAAAGGCAGAAGCTTATGATGGTAGCCAAAGTGATATTGCCCAGTCTGTGGGGACTGCTTATTTTTTTCGCGCATGGCAGCATTTTTATTTGTTGCAACATTTTGGTGGTGTGCCTATTTCAGACCATGTGTTGACTGTTAGTGATGGAGTGTTACAGGCCCCGCGAAACAGTCGGTATGAGGTGGCAGCCTTTATTATGTCCGATTTAAGAGAGGCTGTAAAGCGTTTGCCTAAAGAAACGGAAATTCCGGAAGGAAGCAAAGGAAAAGTAAGCAAGGAAGCTGCCAAATCTTTTTTGGCCAGAGTATTGCTTTATGAGGCTACGTGGGAAAAGTATGTTCCTGCTATCAATTATGATTTAGATGGTGATGGGAGTTCGCAGGGGGCAGGAACTGTTAAACCGGAAGGATATCCTTCTATAACCGATATGTTGACAGAAGCAAAGCAGATGTCAAAAGAGGTGATAGAAGAAGCTGAAAGTGGAACTTATAAGTTGTGGGCAGAATGTGATTCTTTGAGTTATTACTATTTGTTTAATATTGATGATAAGGGTGGAAATATTCCTAATTTCAAAAGTGCTGGAAAAAGTACGAATAAAGAATTTATTTTCTCAAAAAAATATGACTACGATCTGAGTCGTGGTGGTATTAATTTATCGCATTCGGTCATGGTAGGTGCAGCAACGGGTATGAGTGCTCAGTTTGGTGAATCTTTCCTTTGTCGTAATGGACTTCCTATTCGTATCAGTTATACAGGTAGTATGTCTGATGCGCAGAATAATCCAGAATTCGAGGGATATGCAACATTTATAGGTGAATATCGTAATCGTGATTATCGTTTTGTTGGTTGTACTTTCTTACCTGACCGTGTATCTTATAGTAGCCGTACTGAAGATGGACGTCAACGTATGGATGCTAGTCAACCTTATCCTACTCCTGTGTTTCCTAAGGACAATGATCATTATGATCCTACTGATCCCGTATATAGTAGTTCTTGTGCAGTCTTCCATCCCACAATTAGAAATAATAGTACAATGGGGGGATACAGCAGCCGTAAGTATTTGATTGAAGGGGCAAATCGTCCGGATAATACAGAATCTGCAGATTTTCCATTGATTCGTTTGGCAGAGGTGCATTGTATTTATGCCGAGGCGACTTGTGAATTGAATAATGGAAACATTTCAGATGAAGATCTTAATTTCTCTATTAATAAAAATCGTGCTCGTGCTGGAGTGGCTCCTTTGACCAATGCGTTAATTGCTAATGTTTGGGATGCTGGTTATTGGGATCATGCTACAGGAAAAACTATTTGTAAAAAAATGAATATGTTGGATGAAATACGTAGAGAGCGTGCATGTGAACTTTTTGGTGAAGGTTTTCGTATGGACGATTTAAAACGTTGGGGTATTGCGCATATTAACTTGACTGGTCGTAAATTGGGTCGACATGTTTTGGGGACGGCATACGAAACAGAGAAAGCCAATGATGCCACTTACTTCGGTGAACCCTGTTATTATCCAGAAAAATATCCTTTGCTTTATGGGCTTTATGAGGGCTCTGATCCTAACGACCCTGACTATGGACGTTCTATAGCAACTTTGGCTGGTAATTTGCTTTATACACAAAGGGATTATTTAGATCCTATTCCTCGTCAGCAGATACGTTTGAATCCGCAATTAACGCAGAATCCTGGTTGGTAATAAAAACTGAAGGATAAATCGAAAATCAATAGACTGATTTATAGTAGTTAGGGTGTGAAATAAGAATATTCTTTAGGTAAAGGATTATTTCATGCCCTAATTGATAATGAAATTGTGGTATATTAGAATTGCTGGTAGGCGCTTTGAGTGATTGATAGTTATTGAACGTATATTCTAAAATAAATAGCAGACTTTACAAATGAAAAGAATGAGAACATTATGCTTGACAGGTCTTTTATGGATGATGACCTGTATTCTTTATGCACAAAACCAGTTGATAACTTATACGGTTCCTAGTGACGGGGTGGAGTTGAAAGACGATTTTACAGTTCGGGTGAGGCAATCTGGCAGTGGATGGAAAGAAGTAGTTACTTATCCGATGAAAGTAGATGAAGTACGCCAGACGAAGCATCATGTTGAACTAGCCTCAATGGGATATTTTGACTTTTCCGGTCAGGTGGAAGTTTCCGTTACCTATAATAAAGGAGAAGTAAAGAGTGGCAGGGTGCGTCCGTTGTCGTATGGTATCACTCCGCAGATTAGCGGCAGTACGATGACTTTTACGCTAGACCGTCCGCGTAATCTGTCCATTGAGGTAAATGGAGACATATTCCATAATCTTCATCTTTTTGCGAATCCGATAGATGAAAATCGCCCGAAGAAATTGAAAGATAAGAATCTGATTTATTTTGCTCCGGGAATACATCAGTTACCCGGCGATACACTTAATGTTCCTTCGGGAAAGACGGTCTATGTGGCAGGTGGGGCCATTGTGCGTGGATGTATCCGTGCGGTCAATGCCCGTGATGTGAAAATTCTGGGACGGGGTGAGGTGCATCCCGAAGGTCGTGGGGCAGGCATCAGCATTATTAATTCACGAAATATATATGTGGAAGGTCTCATCACAACCCAATGCCCCACTGGAGGTTCGGACAGTGTGACAATCCGCAATGTAAAGGCTGTCAGTTCATATGGGTGGGGGGACGGTATGAATGTATTTGCCAGCAACAACGTCTTGTTTGATGGAGTATTTTGCCGTAACTCCGATGATTGCACTACCGTGTATGCTACACGTATGGGGTTTCATGGCGGATGCCGTAATGTGACAATGCAGAATTCTACCTTGTGGGCAGATGTGGCGCACCCTATTTTTATCGGGTTACACGGAGATGTGGATAGGAATGAAGTGATGGAGAATCTGACTTACCGGAACATTGATATTTTGGATCATCGGGAAATGCAAGTGGATTATCAAGGCTGTCTGGCTATCAATGCAGGTGATAATAATCTGGTCCGGAATGTACGGTTCGAGAATATCCGCATCGAGAATTTCCGGCAAGGACAATTGGTGAATCTGCGTATATTTTACAATAAGAAGTATTGCAAGGCTCCGGGCAGGGGCATTGAGAATGTGCTTTTTAAAGATATTACCTATAATGGCGATCATGCCGAATTCTCACATATCGTTGGCTACGACGAGGAACGGATGGTGAAGAATATTCGTTTTGAGAATCTGAAGATAAACGGTAAAGTTATATCGGATGATATGACCGGTAAGCCTGCATGGTATAAAACGTCGGACATGGCGCGTTTCTTTGTTGGGGAACATGTAGGTGATATTGTATTTGTAAAATGAAAAAAGGTAGTTTCAAGCAAGAGCTTCAAGAAGATTTAAAACTCTGTGGTCGGTGTTTTTTAGAGAGAGCATATAAAAGAAATCATCTTTGCGAAATAAAAAGAAAAGGTAATTATTTAGGTAGGATAATTTTTAAAGAATGATCCTTTTTGCTATCTTTGTCCATTGAAAATGAATAAATTATATTCTTATGGAATTACAAGATAAATATATCCGCTTTGATTGGGCTGTTAAGCGTCTGCTGCGTCATAAAGCTAATTTTGGTGTGCTCGAAGGATTCCTTACGGTACTGATAGGTGATGAAATTCATATAGTGGAGATTTTGGAAAGCGAGGGTAACCAGCAAACGGAGAATGATAAGTTCAATCGGGTTGATATCAAAGCTCTCAATAGTAAAAATGAGATTGTTATCATCGAGATTCAAAATACGCGTGAGCTGTATTATTTGGAGCGTATCCTGTATGGAGTGGCTAAAGCCATTACAGAACATATCTCATTGGGCGAGACTTATTATAAAGTTAAAAAGATATATTCTATCAGCATTCTTTATTTCGATATTGGTCATGGAACTGATTATCTTTATCATGGGCAGAATATATTTAAAGGAGTGCATACAGGAGACTTTCTTCAAGTGAGTACTCGGGAAAAGGATGCCATTGTGCCCCGTATGCCTTCCGAAATTTATCCGGAGTATTTTCTGATCCGTGTGAATGAGTTTAACAAGGTGGCGGTGACCCCTTTAGAGGAATGGATAGAATATTTGAAGACGGGTATTATCCGTCCTGACACGACTGCTCCCGGATTGGGTGAGGCACGTGAAAAATTGAAATATTATTCAATGACGCCTCAGGAACGCCATGCCTATGATGAACATCTTAGCGCTTTGATGATCCAGAATGATGTTCTTGATTCTGCTAAGTTGGAGGGAAAGATAGAGGGAAAGATAGAGGGACGATTAGAAGGACGTGCGGAGGGTCGTGAAGAAGGTCGTGAAGAGGGCATTAAAGAAGGTGTTCTTCGAAATGCCCGGAGAATGAAAGAAAAAGGATTCTCTACAGAAGATATTATGGAAATTACAGGATTGACATTCGAAGAGGTTAGTCAGTTGTAATCCCATGTTTGGTTAAATAAATCCACAGGTGGCTTCTTAAGGTATTTTATTTTACGCAAAGGTTTACGTGCTTTTTGTTAAGCTGACTTATATTTAGGTCAGCTTAATCTTTTTATTTTTGAGCACATAAATAAACGATTTGTTAACGTGTAATGAATGACACAATGAAAAAACTCTTCTTTTTAATAGCGGCAAGCTTCTTTTTAACTTCAGTAGATGCGCAGATAACCGAGCGTGAACGTCCTGCCGAATGGCAGCATTTAGTAAAAGGCGCACGTTTTATGGACCGTTTCCTTCCTATGCCGGACGGCATTCAGATTAAGGGGATTTGGGGTACGGACAGTGTACTGAATCGTTATGTGGATAATGGAATAGAACTTCCCGGAGTTTCTTTTTGGGGAGGAAATATATTGCAGGATACGGATGGTAAATACCATTTGTTTGTGTGTGGCTGGCCTGAGGATTCTCCGAAAGGGCACATGTTTTGGTCGAATTCTACTGTTTTCCATGCAGTAAGTGATCGGTTGGAAGGACCTTTTAAAATTCAAAATTCTGTGGGAAAAGGACATAATCCGGAAGCGTTCCAGTTAAAGGATGGCCGTGTCGTGGTCTATGTGATTGACGGTTACTATATAGCAGACGGGGTGGACAGCAAGGTGTGGACGTATGGTAAATTCAGTTTTGATTCTCGTGACCGAAAAATCATAGAGGGGCTTTCCAATTTGACTTTTGCCCGCCGTCAGGATGATTCTTACTTGATGGTATGTCGGGGTGGAGGTGTCTGGATCAGTAAAGACGGACTTTCACTTTATATGCAGTTGACTGACAAACGAGTTTATCCGGATGTGGAAGGCAGATTCGAAGATCCCGTGGTATGGCGGGATGAGTTGCAATATCACTTGATCGTGAATGACTGGTTGGGCAGAATTGCTTTCTATCAGCGTTCCAAGGACGGAGTGCATTGGGTGACAGAACAAGGGGAAGCATACGTGCCGGGTGTATCATTCCATAAGGATGGAGCGGTGGAACATTGGTTTAAATATGAGCGCCCTAAAGTTTTTCAGGATGAGAAGGGGCGTGCTGTCCAAATGAATTTTGCCGTGATTGATACCATTAAATGGAACGATCTGCCTAACGATAAACATAGTTCCAAAAATATAAGTATTCCTCTGAATAAAGGAATGCTATTGTCTGTTTTGAATGAAGAAGAGATCACTCCGTCTACTCGTACTATTGAGGTAAAGATTGCTGCCGAATCAGGTTTTAATCCGCAGACAGATGTGGATGTAAAGTCGTTGCGATTCGGTTCATTTACCGAAGTGAATTTTGGACGTGGTTGCAAGCCTGTGAAGACCAAGGTGTCGGGCAAAGATTTGATTGTGGTCTTTAAAGCGAAGGGCAGTGGCATCACTTCGGATGAATTTGCTCCTAAAATGATAGGTAAAGATAAAAAAGGGAATATGTTGTATGGTTATGCCCGTTTGCCATACGTGAATTATCGGCCGGCTCTGCTCTCCGCCCGTCGCCCTCTGTTTGATAAAGAAAAAGGTGGGTTGAAGGTAGAGATACAGAACTTTGGTTTGTCTGCATCGGAACCGACGGAAGTTGAGGTGATATGCAACGGTTCCAGCCAAAGAAGGATTGCTTTGAAAACATTGCAACCTTATGAGATTGAGTGTCTGATGTTTGATTCGGATATGTTACTATCAGATGATAACGCATCGTATGAAGTGGTATTCTTTCAGGAAGGAAAAGAGGTGGAACGGAATAAATTCTAGAAGATAAGATCATTGTTGATGAGAAAATGGTTAATAGGCTTTTATTTTTGAGTGGAAAATGCTTATCAAACGTATTTAAAAAGAAAAGCATAAAAATGAAAAAGTTATTAGCCTTTTGTTTTATGGTGTGTTGTGCGGTTGCACAGGCTCAGTTGGTGACTTATCCCGAAGGATTGAAAACAGGTATGCCTCATAATGATGATTATACAGTCCGTGTCCGTGTTCCGGGGGGTGAATGGAAAGACCTGTTTGAATATAATGTGCAGGTGGATATGGATAGGGTACAAGATGCTTCGATGGTACAGTTTGATATGGGCAGTCTTGTGGAGGTAATGGTAAAAAAGAATAATGGAACGATTCATGAGGTAGATATTCGTCCGCAGGTAAATGATATACGCTATGTACAATATAAGAATGTGATTACATTTATGCTTGATAAACCCCGATATCTTTCTGTGGAGTTTAATGGGGATAGGTTGCATAACCTTCATGTGTTTGCCAATCCGATGGAAACGGAGACTTACTCGAAAGAAGAGAAAGGAGTGATGTATTTTGGGCCGGGAGTGCATCGACCTAAAGATTTGCCAAACAATCAGATAAGGATACCAAGTAATACGACGGTTTATTTGGCTCCGGGAGCAGTTGTGAAAGCAAAACTATGGGTGGATAAAGCCGAAAATGTACGTATTGTGGGTAGAGGTATCTTGGATCATCCTATTCGTGGCATTGAAATAACAGATTCTAAAAATGTAGTGGTGGATGGCATAACGGTGATCAATCCGGATCATTACACGGTATTCGGAGGAGGTTCTGTAGGGGTGACAATCAGAAATTTGAAATCTTTTAGTTGCAAAGGTTGGAGTGATGGCATTGACATGATGTGCTGTCACGATGTATTGATAGACAATGTGTTTATGCGTAATAGTGATGACTGCATTGCTTTATATAATCATCGTTGGAACTGGTGGGGCGGTTCGGATAATATCACTGTACAGAATTCCATTCTTTGGGCGGATATTGCTCATCCTATCAATGTAGGTGGTCATGGTGATCCGGAGTCCTTGATAGGTGAGACCATTGAAAATTTGATTTTTCGGAATATTGATATTTTGGAACATGATGAAGATGATGTGCCTTATCAGGGATGTATGGCTATAGATGCCGGTGATAGAAACAGGGTGAAGAATATTTTATTTGAGGATATTCGGGTGGAAAGTATTCAAGAAGGAAAATTGTTCCATATCAACATTCGTTTCAATCCTAAATATGACAAACAGCCCGGACAGAGCATTGATGGAGTAACTTTCCGTAATATTACTTATAACGGAGTAGGCGAGAATCCTTCGTTGATAAAAGGGCTGGATAAAGAAAGGATGGTGCGGAATATTACGTTTGAAAATGTGGTGGTTAATGGAGAGAAGATAAAGGATTTAAAGGGTTTTATCACGAATGAATATATCGAAGGAATAAAGATAAAGTAGATAAAAAACTGTTTTATAGTTGGACCTATTTATGAAAAGAGAGAAAAGCATTGAGTGTTTTTCTCTCTTTTATCGTATTATGTAGCAAGTTTGAATGTCGATTGAGGAACTAATTAGAAAAAGACAATGAAGAAGAAAATTTTAGTTGTAGCCGGGTTATTGGCTATGTCGGGTGCTTTGACGGCCCAGTCTGTTTATCCCGGCCAACATGCCGGAAAGTTGAAGAGAGAAACCGTGGCTCCGATGAAAGTCAAGAGTTTTGATTTGAAAGATGTTCGTTTGCTTCCAAGCCGTTTTCGTGAAAATATGATGCGTGATTCTATGTGGATGGCTTCTATAGAGGTGAACAGGCTGTTGCATAGTTTTCGTACCAATGCTGGCGTGTTTGCAGGTCGTGAAGGTGGTTATATGACAGTAAAGAAGTTAGGTGGATGGGAGTCCTTGGACTGTGAATTGCGTGGACACACCACAGGGCACTTGCTTTCTGCCTACGGCTTGATGTATGCGGCAACCGGCAGTGAACAGTTCAAACAAAAAGGGGATAGTCTGGTGAATGGCCTGGCGGAGGTACAAACCGCATTGGGTAACGGCTATCTGAGTGCTTATCCTGAAGAATTGATCAATCGGAATATCCGTGGTACCAGTGTATGGGCACCGTGGTACACGCTTCATAAGCTTTTCTCTGGATTGATAGACCAGTATCTTTACAGTGACAATCAGAAAGCTTTGGAGGTTGTTATCCGTATGGCCGACTGGGCATATCATAAACTCAAACCTTTGGATGAGACTACACGTCAAAAAATGATACGGAATGAATTTGGTGGAGTGAATGAGTCCTTTTATAATTTGTATGCGATAACCGGGGACGAACGTCATCGGTGGCTGGCTCAATTCTTTTACCATAATGAAGTGATTGATCCGTTAAAGGAACTACGTGATGATTTGGGTACTAAACATACCAATACATTCATTCCGAAAGTGATAGCCGAAGCTCGCAATTATGAATTGACAGAGGATGAGAACAGCAGAAAGTTATCCGATTTCTTTTGGCATACTATGATAGACCATCATACATTTGCCCCTGGATGCAGTAGTGACAAGGAACATTATTTTGACCCGGCCCGGTTCTCCAAGCATGTGTCAGGTTATACTGGGGAAACGTGTTGTACCTATAATATGTTGAAACTGTCCCGTCATTTGTTCTGCTGGACAGCCGATGCTGCCATTGCGGATTATTATGAACGGGCCCTTTACAACCATATTTTGGGACAGCAAGATCCTCAGACCGGTATGGTAACATATTTCCTGCCCTTGCTTTCAGGCTCGCATAAGGTGTATAGTACGAAAGAAAATTCTTTCTGGTGTTGTGTGGGAAGCGGTTTTGAGAACCATGCTAAATATGGAGAAGCTATTTATTATCACAATGACAAAGGCATTTATGTGAATCTTTTTATCCCCTCGGTGGTTAATTGGCGCGAGAAAGGATTGACTCTCCGGCAGGAAACGGATTTTCCGGCAGAGGAGACCACTGTTCTGACCATAAGAGCCCAAAATCCTGTAGAGACTACGGTTTATCTTCGTTATCCTTCATGGAGCAAGGGAGTGAAAGTGTTTGTGAATGGCAAAAAGATAGCGGTGAAACAGAAGCCAGGTTCATATATTGCCATTACTCGTCTATGGAAAGACGGTGACCGTATTACGGCTGATTATCCTATGTGTCTCCGTGTGGAAACGACCCCGGATAATCCTCAAAAAGGAGCGTTGGTTTATGGTCCGGTAGTGTTGGCCGGTAAGCGGGGAACAGAAGGAATGCAGGCACCTGCGCCCGATTCCAATCCTGCTTTGTACAATGATTATTATACGTATGATTATCATATCCCTGCAGGACTTCGCACTACGTTAAAACTCGATGTCAAGCATCCTGAACGCAGTGTACAGCGTGTCGGTACGGAATTAAAGTTTACGACTTCGCAAGGAGATGTGATAGAACCGTTGTACAATATTCATCGGCAGCGTTATGTGGTATATTGGGATTTGGAGAAAGAATAAATTTCATTATTAGATGAGTAAATGAATCCTTTGATTCGTATTTATATATGGTTTGACTAATCAAATGATATAGGAATATGAATAGAGGATTCGTTTTTATTTTGATATTGGCTGTTGGCTTGGTTGTGACTTCTTGTTTACGGCAAGGTAAACAGAATGTAACTTATGATTTTACCCCTTTGGATTCCATAATCAGTACCTGGATGGATAAGGGATACTATCCGGGGGGAGCAATATGTGTGATAAAGAATGATTCAGTGTTGTTTGAAAAGACGTATGGCTCTTTCACCGGAGATACAAAAGTGTATGTCGCTTCTGCCGGCAAGTGGGTGGCTGCTGCCGTAATTGGTGCGGTAGTGGACCGGACGGATTTGAGTTGGGATGATCCTGTAGAGAAGTGGTTACCGCAGTTCAGGGGCGATGCGAAAGGCGATATCCTTTTGCGTCAATTACTCTCTCATACTTCCGGTGTACGTCCTTACCTGCCTGCTCCCCGGGTGGACAATTACAATCATTTGGATTCGGCTGTCACAGAGATATTGCCTTTGGATACTGTTTTTGCACCGGGAATTCGATTTGAATATGGAGGATTGGCCATGCAAATAGCCGGACGTATGGCCGAAGTAGCTATGGGGGAAGAGTTTGAATTTTTATTTCAGAAATTAATTGCCGTTCCTTTGGAAATGACTGGCTCTCATTTTACTCCGGTTAATACTGACGGGGGACATGCTCCTATGTTGGGAGGTGGATTGTGTACCACGCTGAATGATTATATCCGTTTCTTGAAAATGATTTATCATAACGGACGTTTCGGGAACAAAGAGATATTGAAACCGGAAACAGTTCAAACTATGCAGGTAGATCAGGTACGGAATGCTGTTGTTGCTCCTGGTGAGTATGTTGAGAAAGCGTTAGGACAGCACCACACTGGTATCTATGGATTAGGTGAATGGCGTGAACTGGTTGATGAGACTACAGGAGAAGCTTATCAGATTAGTTCTCCCGGATGGGCTGGTGCTTACCCGTGGATAAATAAACGTGATAGCGTGTATGGTTTCTTTATAGCTCACGTACAGGGAGGAGCTAATAAAAAAGACGGCTTCTCTTCTTTTTATGGCAGTCCTGTCCTGTCTGAAACGGTAACCAAGATAGTAAATCAATAAATGAGTATGAAAAATATTTTAGTAACCTTTATTTTATGGATAGGGTGTATGTCGGCTGTTCAGGCGCAGCAACACCCTTGTGTATATGTTTCTCCGGCGGATAGAGCGTCTGTTCTGCAAAAAGTGAAAAATGAGCCTTGGGCTGGGGAAGCCTTTGCAGCTATCCGCTCCAAAGTGGAAAAATATGTGGATCGTCATCAGACTGATCCCGAATGGATAACTTTCCGGCTGGCCATGTATTGGAAAGATGGAGAGCGCTATACTCAATGTTATTTGAAAAAACAGAATTGGGACTATGGAGAGGGGAATGCTCCTGTTCCCACTGTAAGAATGCCGGGAATGCGTACTTGGAATAAGTATGTCAATGTTCCGTTGGAGGACCGCACTTCTTATAATGAAACAGGTGATATGTGGGGAATTAATAAATTAAATCCTTCGGAGCCTTCGGTCAAAGTGCCTTATAAGGAAAGCGGGCACATGATACGGGGGAATAATGTCGAGATCTTGACATTAGCAGAAAATGCCGCTTTTGTTTATTGGGTGACAGGAGAAGAGAAGTTTGCCCGTTTTGCCACAGATATATTTAATGTGTGGTTGGTAGGGACGTATTATATGAATCCTATTTTGGACCCTGAAAAGTCGTGTGGCAGTGTCGGTGGTTGGGAACCGGGAGGTATTTGCGGCTATTATGATTACGAACAGATACATGATGATTTGGTAATGCATGCGGCAATGGCGTATGATTTTGCTTTCGATTATTTGATACGGCATCCTCATGCTCATCTGAAAGCAATTGGGAAAGATACAAAAACGGTAGCTGCCGAAGTCTTTAAGCGTTTTATCAATATAGGGCTGGTACGCGGTGGCAAATCGGGTAACTGGAATGTGAACGGGTGGAATATAATGCTGCGTCCTATGTTGGTGCTCGATCATAATGAGGCTTATGCTGACGGTAAAGGAAAAGAGTATTATTTGAATCTGCTGGTGAACGAATCTACTCCCTATCATGATGCCATTCCCGATATATTGAAAACTTACGATCGGGTGACAGGGCTGTGGCCGGAATCTCCCGGTTATTCATTCGGTACAGTGCAGTCATTGCTTGATTGGGCGGCTCCCTTGAAACGTGCCGGGATAGATATCATAGCCGGTAACCCCATTTTGCAGAAAGCTGCAATGGCTGTATTTCCTTGGATGGACGATGCAGCCAATATGGTGGTGTTCGGTGATTCACGTGGGGGAAGTGCTAATTTTCAGACGTTTGAAAATCTGCTGACTTATTATACCGGAACAGATAATAAGGAGGGGGTGGAAAAAGTGGCAAGTGCCTTGAACAAAGGGATTTCTCAAAAGAAATACTCCAGAAATAATGCCGGTTGGACAGGGCTTTGTACCTATACAGCTACCATCCCGTCTGTACGTGCAGAGAGTAATGAGCGTGCGTCTTATTCTCCCCATCATCGTTTTATTACAATGAAGAACTGGGAGGGAGATTATAAAATGATGTTCACTCTGTATGGTGGTAAAAAAGGATACCATCTCACTCCGAACGGGTTGGCTTTACAATTCTATGCGTATGGTTATGCGTTGGCTCCGGATGCAGCGGCTTATGAGTCCTATTGGAGCAAAGATCATGGATACCATCAGTCTCCTACAGGTTCTAATACGGTTTTACCCGGATATACGGAAGGAGATATCACTATTCATGCTATGGAACCTATGGTGAAGGAGGGAGAATTCGTAAATGATAGAGAATTAACTCCTTACCTCAACTTTGCCGATGTGTCTGCCGGTGAGAAAAGAAGAATGGTCGCTATGGTCCGTACTTCGGGGAATAGTGGTTATTATGTGGATATTTTCCGGTCGGACAGGGCGGATAATGATTATTTGTTCCATCATGTAGGTACTTCGATGGAAATCACTGATTCGGAAGGGAACAAGCTTCCCGGTGAGGCTTTGGAGAAGTTTGACAAAACGTGGCATGAAGGATATCATTGGTTTTCCAATCTGCATAAATCCGATTATAACCAGAATTTCATCGCTTCATGGAGTATGCCCGAAGATATAACGGCGCGTTTATGGATGACAGGAGGTGAGGGACGTGAAATTTATCAGGTGGATGCTCCCCCGACTACAATGAATAAAGGGTTGACTCCCGGCGATATTTGTATGCCTCCTATGCCGACTCCTGCTTTGATTGTCCGTCAGGAAGGTAATAATGCTCATACTCATCCTTTTGTTTCTGTTTATGAAGCGTATAAAAAGAGTGGTCCGAATGTGCTCGGTGTAGAAGCCTTGCAGGGAGATGATGGCTGTACCGGGGTGAAGGTGAATACGGCGGACGGATATGCGGATTATCTGTTCAGTGCGACGGACATGCAGGCTCATCATCCTTCCAAACGTGTTTCATTCTGTGGCGGGTTAGGATTGATAAGAGAAAAAGAAGGTCAGATTCAACTGATGTATCTTGGCTGTGGCCGTTCACTAAAGAAAGGTAACTTTGTTTTAGAATCGGATCATGACGTATATGCTGCAATCTATATGCAGCATGGTGTTTGGTACTATTCAGCAACCGGTCCTGTACGGGTGAAAATAGGAAAAGAAACCAAAGAACTGAATGAAGGTTACAATCAAAAATTATAATTTTTTTGTGCATCCTTATTCACCGCAGGGACTAATGCTGAAGGTCTCTGCGGTGAATTGTTTTATCCTATAGATTTTATTTTTCTTTTCGTTGAGTGAGTTTTCCGATTCATCCGTACTACTAATTAAAAAGTAATCATTATGAAAAAAATAATACTCATAGCATATGCGTTGACCTGTACGGCTTCGCTTTATGCAGGTCATTCTAAAGAATTGAAATTGACGTCCCCGGAGGGAGTTCATGAAGTTATGTTCAGGCAGGAGAAAATTTCTTCTTCAGTAAATGAAATAGTATATCAGGTAAAGTATAGAGGCAGAGAGGTTATCGGAAACTCCCGTGCCGGTCTTCAGCTGGATAACCGTACTTGGGAACTGGCGCTTGCCCGTAAAATAAATCAGGTAAAATGTTGGATGGATAATTTGGAGGTGGATAGTGTGATCTATCAGCCTGCTGTTAACAAGTCTTGGCATCCTCTGTATGGAGAACGTAGTACGGTTCGCGAGGCGTATAATGAGGCAACCATGTATCTTTCCAAAAAAGATGGTTCCAATTATCGTTTGAATATTGAAGTGCGCGCGTACGATGAAGGCATCGCTTTCCGTTATTTTTTTCCTGAACATCCACAGGCCATTTTTCATAAAGTGGTGGGGGATCTGACTGAATATACATTTTCCCCCGGTGCGATGGCGTGGGCGGAGCAATGGGCGCAAGCGCCTTTTGAGCACCTTGCCATTAACGATATTAAACAGCCGGTGGAACGGGCTTTGACTGTGGAACTTTCCAACGGGCTGTGGGTGGCTTTGACTGATGCCGATGTAGATGACTGGTGTCTTACTAAATTGGTAGCTTCTCCGACTAAACAGAATACACTGACTTCGGTCATGTACAGTCCTGTGGATATTGTCACTTATTACGCTACCCCATGGAAAGTTATCATGGCAGCCGATAAACCGGGAGAATTGCTGGAACACAATGATATCATCCAGAATCTGAATCCTCCTTGTGAGATAACCGATACGGACTGGATCAGGCCCGGAAAGATTATGCGTGAAACGACTATTACCACTGAAGGGGCCATAGCCACAATTGATTTCTGTGCCACCCATCATATTCCTTATATGTTGTTTGACTGGCAATGGTATATGCCTTGTACTTCTCATGATGGAGATGCCACAAAGGTGGTTTCCAAACTGGATATGCCGCGTGTCATTGCATACGGCAAAGAAAAAGGGGTAGGCGTATGGGTGTATGTCAATCAGCATGCCCTGATGAAACAGATGCGTGAGCTTTTTCCATTGCTGCATAAGTGGGGAGTCGTAGGTGTGAAATCCGGCTTCGTACAGTATGCCAGTCATCGTTGGGCTACTTGGCTGCATGATATGGTTCGTCTGGCTGCCGAAAACAAATTGTTGATTAATATTCATGATGAGTTCCGTCCATCCGGTTTCAGCCGTACTTATCCTAACCTGCTCACTCAGGAAGGGATACGGGGGAATGAGGAATTTCCCGACGCTACGCATAATACGATTCTGCCTTTTACCCGTATGATTAATGGAGCGGCGGATTATACCATCTGTTATTTCGACAAACGTCTGAAGAACACCCATGCTCATCAGTTGGCGGCTTCATTGATTTTTTACAGTCCTTTACAAACTATCTTCTGGTATGACCGCCCCTCATTCTATCAAGGGGAGCCCGAAATAGAATGGTTCGAGAATCTGCAAACCGTATTTGATGATACAAAAGTATTGGAAGGTGCTCCGGGTAAGCATATAACTATGGCGCGTCGCAAGGGTAATGAGTGGTTTGTAGGAGCTTTGACTAATAATGAAGGTTCTGCTCAATCGGTAAATCTTTCATTTTTAGATAAGGGAAAGACCTATCTGGCCCGTATTTATACGGATGGGGGAGATAAGATAAAGACCCGTACTCAGGTGAAATGTACCCGTCTGTTGGTGGATTCCTCTCAAATCATGCAGTTTGCATTGAAGCCAGGAGGCGGTGCGGCCATGCAACTCGTGCCAGTGACGGATCAGGAAATAAAAGAATATAAAAAGTATAAAGGACAAGTATTATAAAAATAACCACTTTCGTTGAGTGTATTGGTTTTCTTGTCCGTATTATAGACAGATTAGGTTAACAAATGAAGGTTAGGTGATTTTTTAAGTTTAAAGGGGTATGTTTTTTAAGGTAAGAATGATTGTTTCAGGGCATTTTTATAATAGGTAAGAATGAAAAAAATAGTGATTATAGTGGCTTTAGTATGCGGTGCATGGCAACAGGCAGATGCTCAGTATGTATCGAAGGTATGGGTGTCCGATCAGAAGGACGGTACGTATATTAATCCGATTATTCATGCGGATTACTCTGACCCGGATGTTTGTGCCGTAGGTGATGATTTTTATATGACCGCTTCCAGTTTTGGCTGCACCCCGGGATTGCCCATTCTTCATTCAAAGGATTTGGTGAACTGGCGTTTGGCAAACTATGCCTTGAAGGAGATAGAGCCGACCATTTTCTTTAACGCTCCTCAACATGGAAAAGGGGTATGGGCTCCTTCTATCCGTTACCACAACGGTGAGTTTTTTATCTATTGGGGAGATCCCGACTGGGGTATTTTCATGGTAAAGACCAAAGATCCGCTGGGTGAATGGGAAAAACCGGTCTTGGTAAAGGCTGGGAAAGGAATGATAGATCCTACTCCGTTGTGGGATGAGGATGGAAAAGTGTATTTGGTACATGCGTGGGCGGGCAGTCGCGCCGCATTCAATAGTGTGATTACGGTTTGTGAGATGAATGCGGAAGGTACAAAAGTTATTAGTGAACCTGTATTGGTTTTTGATGGCAATGATGGTGTAAATCATACTATAGAGGGACCTAAGTTTTATAAACGCAACGGATATTATTACATCCTGGCGCCAGCCGGAGGGGTGGTGACAGGTTGGCAATTGGCACTTCGCTCTCGCAATGTGTATGGCCCATACGAGTCAAAAATTGTTATGGCCCAAGGAGATACGGACATAAATGGCCCTCATCAGGGGGGATGGGTGGAAACCTGTACAGGCGAGTCTTGGTTTATCAATTTTCAAGATAAAGCCATGTATGGCAGAGTCTTGCACTTGAATCCTGTGAAGTGGGAAAATGATTGGCCCGTAATTGGGGAGGACAAGGACGGTGATGGATGCGGCGAACCTGTAAAACGCTATAAAAAACCGGATGTAGGCAGGATTTATCCTATAGAGACACCGATTGAGAGTGATGAATTCAACACAAGGCAATTGGGCTTGCAATGGGAATGGCATGCCAATTATCAGGATACGTTTGGCTTTACCTCTGATTTGGGTTACATTCGTATATATGGACATATTTTGTCCAAGGATTTTGTAAATTTTTGGGAGGTGCCGAATCTCTTGTTACAAAAATTCCCTGCCGAAGAATTTACGGCGACTGCCAAACTGAAAGTTTCTGCGAAAGCGGACGGACAGCAGTCCGGACTGATAGTGATGGGGTGGGATTATGGCTATCTGGGTGTAGTAAAAGAAGGTGATAAGTTTATATTGAATCAAGTGGTCTGCAAGGATGCGGAGCAACGGTCTCCTGAAACAGTGACCCATCTTGCGGAATTACCTGTAAGCCGCCGGTTCGGAGCCGGGCTCTATCCCAATTATGAGCGTGATATTTATTTGCAGGTGAAAGTAACTGGGGGAGGTATCTGTTATTTCAGCTACAGTCTGGACGGCAGGAAATATACATTGGCCGGTGTGCCTTTTACTGCTCGTCAAGGTAAGTGGATAGGAGCGAAAGTAGGATTATTCAGCACAGCTCCTTATGGCAAGGAAAGAGGTTGGGTAGATGCCGACTGGTTTCGTATCGATAAGTAAAAAAAGAAAGGATAATTATGAATACAAAAAATCTATTAGTAGGTATAGGGTTATGTCTGCTTTCAGCCTGTACTGAAGTAGACAACAAACTGGAGGTGAACAGGGCTTTGGAATATTGTGATCGCCAGGTACATCGTACTTTGGAGGTTATGCATGGAAAAGGGCGGGAGGTAGATTACACTATGATGCCTCGTAACATAATGGATGGCCAGTATGACTGGAACTATCGTAAAGTGAGTAAGGAAGAATGGTGCGGAGGTTTTTGGCCGGGCATCTTGTGGTATGATTATGAATATACACAAGATCCGAAAATAAAGGAAGAGGCCGAAAAGTTTACTGCTTCTTTGAAATTTCTCTCGGAGATTCCTGCATACGATCATGATTTGGGTTTTTTGGTTTTTTGTAGCTATGGTAATGGTTATCGTCTGACCGGTAATCCGGAATATAAGCAAGTTATAATCAATACGGCTGATTCGTTATCAGCATTGTTCAATCCCCGTGTAGGTACTATGCTTTCATGGCCTCGCAATGTGAAAATGTTTGGCGGTCATAATACCATCATGGACAATATGATCAATCTGGAAATGCTTTTCTGGGCAGCCAAGAATGGAGGTAATCCTTATTTGTTTGACATTGCCGTGGCTCATGCGGATAAGACGATGAAATATCATTTTCGTCCGGATTATACCTCTTATCATGTAGCAGTGTATGATACCCTGACAGGTGAATTTATCAAGGGAGTGACCCATCAAGGTTATTCGGATGACAGTATGTGGGCTCGTGGTCAGGCATGGGCTATCTATGGTTATACAGTCGTTTATCGGGAAACAAAAGATGTCCGTTACCTCGATTTTGTACAAAAGGTAACGGATGTATATCTGAAAAATCTGCCCGAAGACTATGTTCCTTATTGGGATTTTAATGATCCGTCCATTCCTGATGCTCCCCGGGATGCTTCTGCTGCTTGTGTGGTAGCTTCTGCTTTATTAGAATTGTCCGGTTATCTGCCGGCTGAAAAAGCATTGGAATATAAACAGGCGGCTGTAAAAATGCTGGCCAGCCTGAGTTCTGACAAATACCAGTGTGGTAAAAGTAAACCTGCTTTCCTGCTTCATTCCACAGGACACTTGCCTGCCGGATCAGAGATTGATGCATCCATCATTTATGCTGATTATTATTATATGGAGGCACTTCTCCGTTTGAAAAGGCTGACGGAAAATAAACCGGTCATTGACGAATAATAGATTGTTCAGGGAAGTATAAGTATATAGAGATCTGTAGTCTCCTTATAGGTGGATTATTTATGATAAGTATATCCCGTTTGCATCAGCAGGTGAAAACGGGATATACTGTTTTACAGCAGGTAACTAAAGCTTTTAGTTTACTTTAACTATGAAAATTAGTTTTATAACTAAAAGTTTTAGTTCTTTGTGATAATCAAAAGAAAGATTATGAAAATGTTGACAGCAAAGGAAGAAGAAATTATGGGTTATTTTTGGGAAAAAGGCCCGTTGTTTGTAAAACAGTTACTTGATTTTTATGATGAACCGCGTCCGCATTTCAATACTCTGTCTACCATTGTGAGAGGATTGGAGGAAAAGGGGTTTCTCAGTCATGAGGTATTTGGAAATACCTATCAGTATTATGCGGTGGTAAGCTGTGATGATTTTAAGAAGAAGACGTTGAAAGGGGTTATCAGTAAATATTTCAATAACTCTTATTTAGGAGCGGTTTCTTCACTGGTGAAAGAGGAGGAGATTTCTTTGGATGAATTGAAGCAGCTTATCCGGGATGTGGAAAAGGCGCATGAATAATCCGGATAAAGAGAATAATTAAAAATACATACTATGGGAGCATTTTTTGTATATATTGTAAAGTCGGCAGTCTGTCTGGCGGTATTTTATTTATTTTACCGCCTGTTGCTGAGCCGTGAAACATTCCATCGTTTTAACCGTATTGCTTTGTTGGGAATACTGATATTGTCCTGTGCCATTCCCTTTGTGGAAGTGACCATGAAAGAACCGATGGAAGTCAGCCAACAATTGCTGACTTGGGAAGAACTGCTACTTATGGCTAATCTTAATCGGACTGCTACTATAGAAACTGCTCCCGAATCTGTCATTACATGGCGTGAAGCGCTGCTGATGGTTTATTTGTTGGGTATTGTATTCTTCTTTTTACGTAATGTATGGTCGCTGACCCGTATGCTGAGGCTGATAAAGGGTAGCACCCTTGTCCGTCAGGAAAATGGCATCACGCTGATTACCCATCAGAAAAAAATCGCACCTTTCAGTTGGATGAAGTTTGTAGTGATCTCTGAGAAAGACCTGAAGGAAAACGGTGAGGAAATACTGACGCATGAATATGCCCATATACGGAAGAGACATTCCATAGATTTACTTATAGCGGATATCTGCATCTTTTTCCAATGGTTCAATCCTGCCTCCTGGTTATTGAAACAGGAACTACAGAACATACACGAGTTCGAAGCGGACGAAAGCGTGATTGCACAAGGTATTGATGCAAAGAAATATCAGTTGTTATTAATAAAAAAAGCTGTCGGCACAAGGCTCTACTCTATGGCCAACAGCTTCAATCACAGTTCACTTAAAAAACGTATTACTATGATGTTAAAAAAGAAATCCAATCCGTGGGCACGACTCAAGTACCTGTATGTGCTTCCATTGGCAGCCATTGCCGTGGCAGCCTTTGCCCGCCCCGAAATCTCTAGTGAGTTAGATGAGATTTCAGCCGTCAAAGTTAATGATTTAACGGCAATTATGAAAACCGAAGAGGTTAAAAGTCCCGAAAAACATCCTGCAAAGGAAATAAAAGTGCAAGGGCAGGTATTAGAAAAAAGTACAAACGCTCCGGTTGTAGGTGCTAGTGTGATTATCAAAGGTACCACTTCAGGTACGATCACTGATTTAGATGGAAATTTTGTTATATCAATGCCTGTTGGGGCTACTTTGAGTGTTTCATATATAAATATGAAAACAAAGGAATTGACTATTACAGAGAAACTTATTGGAAAAATTAAATCTTTAAAAGTGTATTTGGAGGGAGAAATCACAACTAAGACACAGGAAGTGGTTGTAGTAGGTTATGGAGGTGGTGAAGAAGCTTCTGATGAAGTTCCGGTTTTTCGGGTTGTTGAAGAGATGCCTGAGTTTCCGGGTGGTATGGGAGAATGTTTGAAATTCTTGGGGAAGAATATCAAATATCCAGTGGAGGCTCAGAAAGCTGGAGTACAGGGAAAGGTTATTGTACAATTTGTAGTTGAGAAAGATGGTAATATAGCCAATCCCAAAGTTGTCAGGAGCATTGATCCGGATTTGGACGGTGAGGCCATCCGAGTCATTTCCATTATGCCGAAATGGAAACCGGGTATGCAGAAAGGTCAGCCTGTGCGTGTGAAATATACGGTTCCCGTCACTTTCAGACTAGACGGTAAAGATATCAAATCAAATGAAGCACGTCATTTGGAGTTGAAGACAGACACTGTTTTTCAAGAAAATCCATTGCGGATAGGTAAGGAAACTTTTTCGTTGAAAGATTGGAAGGAGAAACCATTGCTTATAGTTGATGGGATAGAAAAGCCTTATAGTCAAATGGAAAAAATAAATGTTTCGGACATTGAATCTATTTCGGTGTTGAAGGATGCGGCAGGTACTGCCATTTATGGAGCCAAAGCCAAGAATGGCGTGATATTGATTACCACAAAGAAACAATAAGAATAAAGATATGAAAAAATTTGTAACACTGCTGCTATGTATGCTCCCCGTTTCGTTGTTTGCCCAGGTGAATGATGGGATTCGTCAGGCAATGGATAATTATGATTATGAAACAGTAGTTACGCTGATTGAACCCGATTGTCAGGATTCTTTGTTGCTGATTACCAAAGCTCAGGCGCTGAAAGCGATGAACCGTTATCCGGAAGCCATAGGGGTATTGAACTCTCTTATCTTGAAAGACAGCACAAACACAAAAGTTTTGATCGACCTTGCCGAGTGTTACAAATTGACGGGTAACTCCCGTCGGGCGGCCAACTGTTATCAGAAGGCAATGAATTTGCAACCGGAAAATAAATTTTTCCGGTTGCAGTTCATACGCTCTTTATTAGCTTCCGAAGATTATGAAGAAGCGCGTACGGCTTGTCATGGCTGGTTGGAACGCGATTCCTTGTCGGCCACCGGATACAAATATCTGGGACAGGCATACGAGGGATTGCAGGATGCCGCCAGTGCCTTCCTCAGTTATAACATAGCCTATCGGCGTGATTCGTTGGATGCCCAGACAGTGGCACGCATTGCCGGTATTTTTAATAACAATCAGCAGTTTAAAGATGCTGTTGATGTGACGGAAGTTTATCGTTTGTCCGATACCACCAATATAGATGTGAACCGCCAGAATGCGAAGGCTTATTGTATGCTGAAAGAGTACGGAACGGCGGTAAAACGCTATGAGTCATTAAAAGAACTGGGTGATCGTAGTTTTCTCACTCTTTACTATTTAGGTGTATCCCATTATGGGGATAACTGGTTTTACGGTGCATACGATAATCTGAAAGAAGCTTATCAAAAAAATCCGATGGATGTGAATGTGCTCTATTATCTGGCAAAAGCTTCGGCACGCACTTCCTGGAAAAAGGAGGGTGTGGAATATATGGAAGAAGCCTTCCGCATAGCAGTTCCTTCTGATAGTATGATGGTACGTCTTTATGACGGGTTGGTAGAATGTTACGATTATGCGGGGGATACAAAGAAAGAGGTGGAAGCCTTGGAGAAGTTATATATTTATACAAAGAAAAACTCCATTCTTTATAAAATAGCCTGTCTCTATGATTGGAAAGAAGATGAGAAGAATGCCATTCGCTATTATAGGAAATACATGGCTACAGTTTCCGAAGATCAGCGTTATGCCTTGGACGAAGACGGGAACCCGGTGGAAGACCGCATAACACTTTACCAGCAGGCATGGAAACGTATCAAAAAAATAAAGGAGGAAGGTTTCTTTAGAGGTGATATTCCGACAAAGTCATTTCCTGTAGAGAAAAAAGATACGTTGGCACTTCGTCATGCAAAATAACGGAAGTCATTTATATAAAAGTAAGAATATATGAAGAAAATTTTAGCTTTGGCACTCTTTGCAGTGGCTCTAGTGTCATGCCGGCAAACTATGCAGACCGATGGCTTTAAACTATCCGGTCATTTGGAAGGGCTTCAGGTTGGAGATACTCTTTTTCTTAAAACTTTTTTATTACCCGATTGGAAAGAAGACGGGACAGATACCATATTGGTGGAAAAGGAGGGGATTTTCTCGGCTTTTATTCCTATGGAACATACTACTTTTTATTTATTGACGCATCAGCCTAAAGTGGGTGAACCGTTACGGAGTTGTATTCGCGGAGCTGAGATTATAGCTCGCGTAGGTGATGATATAAAACTGGAAGGGTCTTTGGATTACTTGGGTGCGGTTCGTCATTCGGGTGGCTTTTATGACAATTCGTTGGTGGCTAGGTATGATAGCCTGACTGCGTCTTCCAATACTGAAATGATTGATATCTTCAGTCAGATACTGAAATATCAGGATACAAAGCAAAATGATAGTGTGGCAAAATACGGGCAAATGTATAATGAATATCATCGTCCGCTAATGCTGAAGACTGTTCGTGATAGTCTGGCATTGAAAGTGAACGATATGGAATATGCCGCTTTTATGTATGCATCCGCTTTTGTTTTTGATGCTACTTATAAGGATGTGAAAGAGCGTTTGGCACAATTTACTCCAGAGATTCAAAATTCATATTTTGGACAAATACTTGACAAGCAATTGCTTGTATTGAAGAATATTGAAGTAGGCTTTGCGCCAGCGGAGTTTACAGTGACAGATAAAGACGGCCGGAAGGTGTTTTTGTCTGATTATAAAGGCAAATATGTGTTGATTTATCATTGGGGATTATGTCCTGGTACTTTTTGGGTAAATCCTAAAATAACGGATCTCTATCAAAAATATCATGAAAAAGGTTTGGAGGTATTGGGATTTACCCGTGATGATTTGTTGAAATCGTTGCAGGGAAGTTCTGAAGAGTTTAAGAAAGATGAACGGGTACAGGGATTGCTAAGCCATCCGTGGACTACAGTTTACACAGAGGATGAGGGCAACGGCTTTATAGTGAAAGACCTTTATTTTTCAGGAGTTCCCATTCTTATGTTAATCTCTCCGGATGGTATTACTTTGGCCCGTGGATATACAAAGGCATACGAAGAAGTAAAGAATCTTTTGGATAGGAACTTGGGAAATAAGTAAGTATGTTAAAAAAAAGATACAATGAAAAACTTTGGTATTTTACTGCTTGCTATGGTGAGTTGCTGCCTTTTGCAGGCAAAAGACAGGGTGGTTAAACAGCCGCCTTTCATCGCTCGTAGCTCTTCTACTATCGAGATAGACAGAGTGGTGGTTTCGGATACGGCAACCGTATTGGATGTAAAAGCCTTTTTCCGTCCTCATAATTGGATTCAGATAAGTAATGAAAGTTATTTGTTGGCTGATAATGGAGAGAAGTATCCGATTCGTTCCGGTAATGGAATTACCTTGGGCGAAAAATTTTGGATGCCCGATAGCGGTGAGGCTTCTTTTAGTCTTATTTTTCCGTTATTGCCCCCTACAGTGAAAGTGATTGATTTCATTGAGAGCGATTGTGAGGACTGTTTCAAGGTATGGGGAATCCATTTGGATGGTAAATTACCGGAATTGGATTTATCGGATGATGTGAAGAAACAGAAATTGAATTACGCTGAACCGTTGCCTAAGGCTGAATTGAAAGATGGCAAATCAGTGATAACCGGTCGTTTGTTAGACTATGAGAAGCACTATGCACTTCCGTTTTCTTGTAGGACTTGTGATTTGTTGACGGCAAAATTTGAGGATACTGAAATAAAGGTGAATGAAGACGGAACATTTCGGACAGAGATTGAACTTTGTGCTCCGACTACGGTCAGTTTTTCTGTGGGACGTGATATTTATTTTGACGTCTTTTTGGTTCCCGGTGGTGAATTGGATATGGCTGTCAACTTGCGTGAGTTGAGTCGTTCTGAAAGCAAATTGTTGAAAGGCAAGCGTGCTGGTGGAAAGAAAGTCTATTTTTCAGGTACCATGGCGGCTTTGAATGATGAAATGATAACCGATGATGAACATTTGATGGATGTATGGGGAATGGTTCATTGGAATATGAATGATTTATATAATATGACTGCCGGTCAGTATAAAGCTTATTGGTTGAAAAAATATGAAGAAACCAAATCCGCTATCTGTTCCGATAAGAAAAGAAGTCAGGCATACCGGGAGCTTTTATTGGCTCAGAATGATTTGCTTTGTACTTTGACATTGACCCGTGTAAGTTCTAATTTAGCCTATGCTTATGTGCAGTGCAGTGGATTACCGGCTCGTGAAGCTTATCAAAAGTTTAAACAACCGGAATTGAGTGATGATTTCTATGACTATATCCGGCAGTTGAATATACTGAACTCGCCTGTCATGCTTTATGCCAATGGTTATGCTGATTTGGTAAGGGGAATGGGCTATCTGAGGGTGAAGATGGATGATGAGTTGAGTGATATATTTGCGTTTATTCTCTCTTCCGATAAAGTTTCTGCTGAAGATGCTAAGATAATACGTGAGTTCAAGGCTGATACAGATACCGGAAAAACATCTGTCTATCAGGAAAAAATGGGCGAATTGCGAATAAAATACGATGAATTGTTTAAAGAATTCAGTTCTATGCAGCAAGACTATATTTTGAAAAAGATTATAGCCGGATATTTGGGCACAGACCAAGGACTTTTTTTCGACTTGCAGAAAATGATGAAATATGCTCAGAAAATCAGTGACTTCACTCCATTGACTGTACATGATTTTGAGGAGATACGGAAGATGAGTGACCCTTATTATCTCGGCAGACTGACAAAGATGAACAACCGTCTTTTGGAAACGATTGATGCTAATAAGAAAAAGAAAGGTTATACCGTTAATGAATCCGGAGAAGTAAAAGATGAAGATTTATTTTATTCCATCATTTCTAAATTTAAGGGTAAGGTGATTTTGGTTGATTTCTGGGCAACTTGGTGCGGTCCTTGCAAAATGGCTATGAAACAGATGAAACCGATGAAGAAAGATCTTGAAGGTAAAGATATTGTATATGTTTTTATTGCCGGAGAGAACTCGCCCAAGGAAACGTGGGATAACATGATTCCGGATATTCATGGAGAGCATTACCGGGTAACGGCGGCTCAATGGAAATACTTGAGCAAGCAGTTCAGCATACAGGGCGTTCCGACTTATATTATTGTTGATAAGGAGGGGGCTGTTATTCAAAAACACACCGGTTTTCCGGGGGTGGATACCGTAAAAAAAGAATTAATGAAAGCATTGGAGAAATAAAGAACGTGTTCGTTCTGCAAGAATAAAATGAATAAGAATCTGTAGATGCTGTTGGGAAGTAAGCATTTACAGATTCTTTTTTTTGATTGCATCTTTTCTTTGGCTATATTGATTACAGATTTTCTCCGCTGATTTATTGGGTGGCTTTTCATAATGTAGAAATCTGACTTTCTATGATGTTTTTTTTCTTTGTTTAAAAAATAAAATAATATTGCTTCTTTTCTTAACTATTAATAATATATTTGTGCAGATTTTGTATGCGATGTCGGAAAAAGAACTGATTATATTATTAAAAAATGGAGATGAAAAGGCATTTACAACTTTGTATAGATTGTATTGGTCTAAAGTTTATAATTTCTCTCGTCTGTATTTGTCTTCCATAACAGAAGTTGAGGAAGTGGTGCAGGAAGTGTTTGTGAAAGTGTGGGAGACACGTGATTTTTTACGTGCGGATGATAATTTTAAGGGATATCTTTTTATTATTACACGCAATCTTATTTTTAATCAGTTTCGTAAAAGTTTCAATGAGAATGCCTATAAACTTACGGTGTTGAGTGCTGCAATGGATTATTATGATATGGAAGATGAGCTAAGTGCAGCTGATTTAAAAGAATTTATTAAAAGGATGGTGGGTGAGTTGCCACCTCGTCAACAAGAAGTTTTTAAGATGAGTCGTGATGAACATCTGACCTACAAAGAAATTGCTACTCGGTTGAATATCAGTGAGAAAACAGTAGAACGACATATTAATGAAGCAATCAAGTTCTTAAAGAAGAACATTATGCTTTATCTGATTTTTATCTTTTAAATAATCATAGTTTATTTTTTTTTAGCAAAAATGTATCCTTGCATTGGGGGTATGTCTTTTTTGGCGTGTATTTATAGTAAGTACAGGGGAAATTTATGGATGAATTTCCGTAGGGTATCAAATAAAGGATGAAAACAAAGAACGAAGATATTATAAGAAAGCTGTTTGAAAGCAAATGCTCTTTAAGCCCGGAGGAGCGTGCGGCATTGAATAACTATGAATATGTAAATGATACTTTTCATAGACAATGGGAAGAAATGTCCGAAGAGGCAGTGGATTTGGTGAGGGAAGAAAAGATACTGAATGGTATTATGAAGAAAGTAAGAGGGCGGAGGTTTCCTTTTATAAAGAAATCCTTTTATAAATATGGAATGGCTGCGATGATTGCAGTATGTATGGTGCTTTCAGCTTTGTTGTTGATGAAAAATAGTGGTGAAGAAATTATATATGTAGTGAATACCGGATACCAATCAATGGATTCCGTGAGATTGGCTGATGGTACAAAGGTTATGTTGAATGCAGGCAGCCGGCTTACTTATCCAAAAGAGTTTTCTGGGGAGAAAAGGGAAGTACAGCTTTCGGGACAAGCCTTTTTTGAAGTGACGCCTGATAAAACACACCCTTTTGTTGTAAAAACCCAGAAAATGGACGTGACTGTGTTGGGTACTTCTTTTGAAGTGTTTAGTTATGATGGTGATGAGGAGGGCGAAACTGTATTGTTGACTGGAAAAGTAAAAGTGGAAGTACTTGAAAGTAATCAACAGAAAGGCGGAAGTTATGTTTTGAAACCGAACGAAAAGTTGACATATAGCAAGACTGATGGCATTAGTCTCACTACTATTGACGCGGATGCTTATTCATCTTGGCGGCAAGGAAAAAGAATGAGCTTTAAAAATGAGACATTAGAGATGATTTTGGAACGGTTGGAAAAATGGTATGGACAAAAGATTGAATGTGTCCCCCATATTGCCAGACATTATCGCTTTACTTTTACGATGCACAGCGAATCATTGGATTTGATTTTGAATTATATTTCACACAGTGCGCCATTAAATTATAGATTAATAAGTAATGATCATTATATCATAGAAGAAATGAAATAGTAATTATAAAAATGATAGTATGAAAAACAATTGTGAAAACTACTGTAGACAGGCTTGACTATCCATAGTCTCTATCACTGTATTTTGAAAATCATGTTGATTTTAGTCTAATAAAGAATTATGTATTTATGAAAAAAACGAACCAGCGGTTATTTTATCCGCAAAAAGTAAAAAGGCAACTTTTTTGTGCCTTAGTGGCGTGTGCTGTTTGTGCAATACCTGTTAATGCCCAATCTGGTACCATCTCATTGAATAAGTCAAATGTTTCCATGCATACGATTATGCAGGAAGTGGAAGGACAAAGTGACTATACTTTTTTCTATAATGACAATCAGATCAAACTGGACAAAAAGGTTTCAGTAAAGGCTCAGAATGCTACTATTGAACAAGTCTTGGCCCAGATGTTTAAAAATTCTGGTTATACTTATAAGATAGTAAATAATCAGATCATTGTGTCAAAGGCGAATGCCGTGGCTGCTGTAGAAAAACAACAACAGCAGCAGGCAAAGAAAGTGACCGGTTGTGTGAAAGATGCTTTGGGAGAGCCTATCATCGGTGCTTCTGTAGTAGAGAAAGGGGCTCCGACCAATGGTACGATTACCGATTTCGATGGTAACTTTACATTGACAGTCTCGGGTAATGAATTGCAGATTAGCTATATCGGCTATCTTCCTCAAGTGGTAAAAGTGCAATCTGGAGTTACTTCTTATAATGTAACGTTGAAAGAAGACACGAAAACACTGGATGAAGTGGTAGTGATTGGTTACGGTACTCAAAAGAAAGTAAACTTGACCGGTGCTGTTGCTTCTGTCAGTACAGATGATATCAAAGACCGTGTGCAGACTAATGTTTTGTCTGCCATACAAGGAACCGTTCCCGGTGTAACTATTATTTCTCGTCCGGGTTCAACACCTTCTATTAATTTCCGTGGTCGTGGTAATTTGGGAACTTCTGCTCCATTATATGTGATCGATGGTGCTATTGCAGATGCTACGGTATTTTCCAATCTTGATCCGAACACGATTGAGTCAATTTCATTCTTGAAAGATGCTGCTTCCTCGGCCATTTACGGTTCTCGTGCAGCCTATGGAGTTGTATTGGTTACGACTAAAGGAGGAAAGGCAGAGAAAATGAATGTGGCTTATAGTGGATATGTCGGAGTCAAAACTCCGACTTATTTACCGGATGTCCTTGATTCATGGGATTATGCGACCTTATTAAATGAAGCTAAATATAACGCCAATCCTTCAGGAGGAAAAAATCAGGCTTATACGAATGAAGAAATCGGATGGTTTAGAGATGGCAGCAATCCCGATTACTATCCAAATACGAATTGGGCTGATCTGGTATTGGACAAACATGTGCTGACTACCCAACATTCTTTGAACTTTAGCGGAGGCAGTGAGAAAGTACGTTTCTTTAGCAGTGTGGGCTATGTATTTAATGATAATTTCATGCCGGGGGTTACTGACGATCGTTATAATCTGAATCTTAACCTTCAAAGTGATGTCACCAAATGGCTGACTTTGAAAACCGGAGTGAAGTATATTCGTAATAGTTCCGATACAAAAAACGGCACTCCATGGATTGCCAATTTTGTTTTGGTTCCTTCTATTATGGTGGCTCAGCAGTCTAATGGCGAATGGGGTAGTATAGCCGGAGGTAAGGATGCAACACAAACCTTTATGAATAGTAATCCACTCCGTACGCTTAGTTTTGACAACTGGAGCAAAAGTACTACGGAAAATACCATGTATGATTTGGGTTTTGATTTGAAACCTATTGAGAACTTGGTCATTTCGGGACAATTGGATTATAAGCGTTATGAATATAAAAGCAAGAGTTATTCGGCTGAGTATCCTGAAGTAGTACATTTTGAAACAGGAAAGGAAATTCCCGGTACGGGCAACAGTAGTCCGAACTCAATGAGTATGTATTGGATCAGCAACAGCAATATGATGACTACTCTTACTGCCAAGTATGATTTGAAACTGGGACAACATGCGGTGAATTTTCTGGTTGGTACATCCTACGAGCATTATAAGTCTGAACGGTTATATAGTAAACGAACAGATTTTGTAAGCGATGGTCTGGAAGATATAGAACAAGGTAATAATATTTCAAAAGATTTACCTGATGGACGTGGTATTGTGGAGAGCAAAATGCTTTCTTACTTTGGTCGTATAAACTATTCATATAAAGACCGTTACTTGTTTGAAGCCAATCTTCGTGCTGATGCTTCCTCGCGTTTCCATAAGGACAACCGTTGGGGATGGTTCCCTTCTTTCTCCGCCGGATGGCGTATCAGCGAAGAATCGTTCATGAAACCGATAGCTTGGCTGAATAACTTGAAACTGAGAGCTTCGTATGGTACGTTGGGTAATATCAACAATGTAGGATATTATGACTATTTTGAATTGCTGAGCAGCAATGCAAATTATAATTTTAATGATGAGCCGGTGAAGGGGGTGCTTGAAGCGCAGATTACTAACAAGACTTTGGGTTGGGAGACTGTAGCTTTGGCGGACTTCGGTTTGGATGTAGATTTGTTCGATAATAAACTAAGTGTGACTGCCGATTATTATATCAAAAATACTAAAGATATCTTGTTGGGCTATAACGTTCCGGCAGAAACGGGTATTTGGACAAAACCGGTTATGAATTTGGCCAAAGTCCGTAATACAGGTTTTGAATTGGCAGTAACCTACCGCAATAAGATTGGTGACCTGTCTTATTCTGTAAGTGGTAACATTGCTACTAATAACAATGAAATCGTAACCTTGGCCGGATCAGACAATATGATACAGAATGGTGGAGATGTAGTCAGATATATTCTGAAAGAAGGAGAAGCCATCGGTTCTTATTATGGCCTGGAAACGGATGGACTGTATACCCAGGAAGAGATTGATGCGGGACATTATTATAAATACGGACGCAAGCCTAATGCCGGTGACATTAAGTATGTACCCCAGCGTGAAAATGTGGAATGGGGAGATGACATTACCGATGATGACCGCACTATTATTGGCAAAGATGTACCCGATTTTACTTATGGTATAAATATCAATTTGCAATGGAAGAATTTTGAATTGTCGGCATTTGGCCAAGGCGTTTCCGGTACCAGTGTGGCTTTTGAGTCAGAACAGGTGTTTGCCTTTATGTTGAATTCTAATCCGAGAAAGTATCATTTAAGTCGTTGGAATGAAGATAATCCGAATCCAAATGCAGCATGTCCCCGTTTGTATGGAGGTAATTACTATGATGAATATAATAAGCATTTCTCTGATTACCAGTTATTTGATGCCGATTACTTCCGTATTAAGACCATCAGCTTGGGATATATGGTTCCGAAGGATGCGGTAACTCGTTGGGGATTGTCTTCCCTTAAATTCTTCCTTACCGGCGAGAACTTGTTTACCTTCCGTGCCGACAAAGACATGAAGGACTTTGATCCCGAATCCTCTACCGGACGTGGTATCAGTGCTTTTGGTGCTAAATCTGTAGCCTTTGGTGTTAACGTATCATTCTAATTCAAAAAAATAAAATTATGAAATTCAACATTAAATATATCACATTTTCTGCACTGCTGTGTGCATCTATGGTTTCATGTGATTTGGACGTTGTTCCACCTTCTGATATATCTACCGAGACTTTCTGGAAAAACGAGAAAGATGCTTGGAATGGATTGAACGCGTTGTATGCAGAACTCCCGGGCATGGATATCTGGGATGAAATGTATACCGATAACGCGCATAGCCATAAACCGTGGGAAGGTCCCTATGAGTTGGTACAAACCAATGGTATCACGGCAGGGAATGATTTTGGTTATGGTTATAGTACAGTCCGCATAGCCAATAATTTTATCATCAATGTAGATAAATGTGATATCAGTGAAGGACTGAAGGAACGTATGAAGGCAGAAGCCCGTTTCTTCCGTGCCTGGCAGTATTTACAACTGACTACGAAGTTTGGCAAGGCCTATCTTTTTACTGATGTGCCCGAATATAATGCACCTTATGCAAAACGCGATCCGGCAGAAAAAGTACAGGCTTTTATTTTGAGCGAGCTGAATGAAATAGCCGAAATACTTCCTGATGAATATGATGGCAGTTATTTGTATGAGTCAAGCCGTATTACCCGTGCCGCTGCTTTGGCTTTGCGTGCCCGCGCTGCCCTTTATTTCGGTAACTATATAGAGGCTGAGGCTTCTGCCGGCAAAGTGATATCGGAAGGACATCATTCCTTGTTCCGTGTAACTTCTTTGAATGCGGCACAACAGCAGGAAGCTGATGAAATGGAGAAATATATTGATTTTGCTGAAGTGGGTATTGACAAAGACAAGTTTGTAAAAGGATTGTTCAGTTATGAAACCTTGTGGCACAAAGAGAATGCCAATCCGGGTAATCCTGAATATATCCTGACACGTGAATACATGGCAGATGATAATAACTGTGATTGGACTCGTTATACATATATTCGTCCCAGTCAGATGGGATCTGGATACTCTTCTTTTGAGCCCATGCAGGATCTGGTGGATGCCTATTGGAGCATTGATGGAAAAACTCTTCCTGAAATTCCTTCCGAAGAAACCAGACGTGCACGTTTTGCCGATATGTGGATGAAGTATTTTGCAGAGCCGGTGGGAGAAACTTATAAATCGGTTGCTCCGGCAGTGTTCCGTGAAAAGGTGCCTACATTGGACATCAAGTCAATCCCTTATATGCAGGAGTTCCGTAATCGTGACAGCCGTTTGTATGCTTCTATTTTATTTCCATTGAAAGGATGGCAGGAAACGGACTTCTCCGGTGATTTCTATTATATGTGGGATCCTTTGAAAGCCGGATCAGATGGAAATGAATCTTGGACCGGATATAATTACCGTAAGTTGGTTTCTCTTACTCCTTATCAAGGTTGGCAGAGTGTGGAGGATTATCCGATCATTCGCTATGCTGAGGTTTTGTTGACTTATGCTGAAGCTCGTGTACAAAATAATGGTTGGGATGAAAAAGTTCAGCATGCTTTGAATGATTTGCGCGACCGTTGCGGTATGCCCAATGTTCCGAACAGTCTGTCAAAAGATGCGGCTCTTGAGTTGGTACGCAATGAGCGTCGTATTGAGCTGGCAGCCGAAGGTCATCGTTACGATGATATACGTCGTTACGGATTGGAATATTGTCGTGAGGCGATGAATGGCGAAAGTACAGCACCTTGTGGAGGATTTGATCCGGTGAAAAAAGAATGGCAAAAATATGTTGTAATAGATAAAGTATGGGGAGATCGTTTGCTCCTGATGCCTATTCCGACTTCTGCCATGGACGTGAATCCGCTGTTGAAAGATGACCAAAACCCTGGATACTAATGTTTTCTGTTTTCTTCAACTTTTTTGAATAAACAATGAAAAAGGCTTGTTTTTCCATGTCCAATGGACAGCAAGCCTTTGTTTATCCTTCTGAATGACAATGAATGGAAATACATGGATTCTAAAAAAATCACTTCCACTAGGGGGGGAAGGTCCTTTATAGGCGTATTTATTATGTGTTCGTGCATAAACCGATTCATTTATTATTTATTTATAAAACAATTATCATGAAAAAAATCAAACTATTACTCGTAGCCGGCGCATGTGTTGTGCTGAGTGCATGTTCACCTCAGGCTCCTACTGTTCATACGACCGATAAAGGTACGCAATGGGAGTGGAACGAGGGAACTATTGTTGTAAAAAGCCCCGAACGTCCTGCCGGACAAAAAAGCGTGATCGGACTTACTGCTCCTAAAATGGAGGTGGTGCGTGTAGGCTTTGTTGGCTTGGGAATGCGTGGTCCCGGAGCTGTATCGCGTTTCACCCATATTCCCGGCACCCAAATCGTGGCGCTTTGTGATTATGACCCTAAACGTGCGGAAGCATGCCAGAACATTTTAAAGAAAGCTTCTATGCCGAAAGCGGCAATCTACTCGGGTGAGACAGGTTACGAGGAACTTTGTAAACGTGATGATATTGATTTGGTATATATCGCCGCAGACTGGTTGCACCACTTCCCCATTGCCAAATGTGCATTGGAGAACGGCAAGCACGTAGCCATCGAGGTACCTTCTGCCATGAACCTGCAGGAATGCTGGGATCTTGTCAACTTGAGCGAGACAACACGCAAGCACTGCTTCATTCTGGAAAACTGCTGCTATGACTGGTTTGAGATGAATACGCTGAACATGGCGCAGAACGGTGTGTTCGGTGAGGTAATCCGCGCACAAGGAGCTTACATCCACAACCTCAGCGATTTCTGGGATTATTACTGGAAAAACGGTGAAAACGATAAACTGGGCTGGCGTCTGGAATTCAATATGCGTCATCGTGGTGATGTGTATGCTACACACGGCCTTGGCCCTGTGGCACAAGTTTTGGATATTCACCGTGGCGACCGTATGAAGACACTGACTGCCATGGATACCAAATCAGTAGTAGGAAAAGGATTGGTAGAAGCCAAAACAGGTTCAGAATGCACTAATTTCCGTAATGGAGATCACACTACGACTATGATTCGTACCGAAAACGGTAAAGTGATCGAAATACAACACAATGTAATGACTCCGCAACCCTATAACCGTTTGTATCAATTGACAGGTGTGAAAGGGTTCGCCAACAAATATCCTACAGAAGGCTACGCATTGGGAGCTGATCAGCTGAGTGCTTCAGGAGTACAACCCAAGGTGGACAATCTCAGCTCACACGGATTCCTGCCACAAGCTGAAATGGATGCTTTGGTTGAGAAATACCAGCACCCTATTCTGAAGAAGTATGGTGAAATAGCCAAAGAGGTAGGCGGACACGGGGGTATGGACTTTATCATGGACAGCCGTCTGGTATATTGTTTGCAGAATGGTCTGCCTCTGGATATGGATGTGTATGACCTTGCCGAGTGGTGCGCACTGGCCGAACTGGGTGAGATATCTATGGACAATAACTGCGCTGCCGTAGAGTTCCCCGACTTCACTCGTGGAGAATGGAACGTGGTGAAAGGCTACAAGCACGCTTATGCAAGCCCGGAAGAAGAGCAGGCAAGTATGGAAAAAGCCAAAGCATTCACCGCTAAACTGAAAGAACGGGGAGCCAAAGAGTGGGCGACGGAAGCTGACAAATAATGTAGCATTTAAGTGAAGTGTATCGAGTTTATGTTGTTCTTAAGCATCTGCTCCAGACTGGAGGACGGGTGGTGTGGATGCTTGGAACAAGGTGAAAGGATATCATGACACTTTCTAAAATAATTTTATAACATTCTATTTAAAAATAGTAACAAGGATAAGGAAAGGGGGAGTGCAGCTGGGGCTGCATTTCCTCTTTGCTATTATTAGAAAGACGTTGCTTTCAAGCCTTTTTCATGCTTGTGTTTTGTTTTAAGTCTATGTTAAAATAATTTAAACAAATCTGATTAATAGATTGGGCTATTTCCTTTCACTGTATCTTTAAACTTCAATACGATTAATTCTTAATTCTAACTGAAAATGAAATTATTATCTGTTTTATCATTGAGTCTGGTGTTATCGTGCACCACTCTTTCTGCTCAGAAAGTCTATGAAATCTCTGCTTTCGGTCTGAAAGCCAATAGCAGTAAAAATGCCTCTCCGGTTCTTCAAAAAGCGCTTGCCAAGATAAAGGCGGAATATAAGGAAGGTGAGAAGGTAATCCTCCGTTTTCCCGAAGGGCGTTATGAATTTCATGAAAAAGGAGCCGCTGTGCGCGAGTATTATATTTCCAATCACGACCAAACGAATCCCAAGAAAGTAGGTATCGCATTAGAGGACATGAAGAATCTGACATTAGACGGGCAAGGTTCCGAATTTGTATTTCACGGCAGGATGTTGCCTGTTTCCTTGTTGCGTTCCGAAAACTGTCTGTTAAAGAACTTCAGCATCGATTTCGAGAACCCCCATATTGCCCAGGTGAAGATCGTAGAAAACGATCCGCAGGATGGAATTGTTTTTGAACCGGCTCCGTGGGTCGATTATCGCATTGCTAAAGATTCCATATTCGAGGCTTATGGTGAAGGATGGACCATGAGACACTCGTGGGGAATTGCTTTTGACGGGGATACCAAACATCTGGTTTACAATACCAGTGACATAGGTTGTCCGACGAAAGGAGCCAGTGAGGTGGCTCCGCGCCGTATCCATGCTCCGGGGTGGAAAGATGCCCGCCTAGTGCCGGGGACAGTGGTGGCCATGCGTGGCTGGGGACGTCCTACACCCGGTATATTCCTTTCCCATGATGTCAATACAACGATTGAGAATGTGAAGGTACATTATGCGGAAGGCATGGGATTGTTGGCACAGCTTTGTGAAAATATTACACTTGAGAAATTTGGCGTATGTTTGAAAGGGGATGCCGATCCGCGTTATTTTACCACGCAGGCAGATGCGACCCATTTTTCCGGTTGTAAGGGTAAGATTGTGTCTTGCAACGGGTTGTATGAGGGGATGATGGATGATGCCATCAATGTACATGGCACTTATTTGAAAGTGGTGAAACGGGTGGACGACCGTACCTTGGTGGGCCGCTATATGCATGGTCAGTCGTGGGGATTCGAGTGGGGATGCCCGGGTGATGAGGTGCAGTTTATCCGTTCGAATACGATGGAACTGGTCGGAAAACAGAATAAGATCATTTCTATCCGTCCTTATGACAAAGAACAGACCGAAGGCGCGCGAGAGTTCCTGATTACGTTTCAGGAACCGGTAGACCAGGTAATTAATGAACAAAGTGGTTTCGGAATAGAGAACCTCACATGGACTCCTGAAGTTTTGTTTTCCGGCAATGTGATCCGTAATAACCGTGCACGCGGTTCTTTGTTCAGTACCCCGCGCAAGACTATCGTCGAGAATAACTTGTTTGACCATACTTCGGGGGCTGCTATTCTGCTTTGCGGCGATTGCAACGGTTGGTTTGAGACCGGTGCCTGCCGTCATGTCATTATCCGTAAGAACCGTTTTGTAAACGCGCTGACTAATCTGTTCCAGTTTACCAATGCGGTTATCTCCATCTATCCGGAGATTCCCGACCTGAAGGGACAGCAGCAATATTTCCACGGCGGACCCGAGGGTGGCATTGTGATTGAAGACAATGAGTTTGAAACCTTCGACGCTCCTATTCTTTATGCCAAGTCTGTCGATGGGTTGGTCTTCCGCAATAACACCATTAAGTTGAATACGGAATACAAACCGTTCCATCCTAACCGGAACCGCTTCTGGCTGGAAAGGGTGACGAATGTGACGATTGCCGAATAAATATTTTCCCCTTGTTTGCAGAGATGTAGTTACAGGCGGAAGAAAGTCTGAATAGTAAGATTAGATAAAGTTATCAGCTGTAAGGGTGGAAATTTCCTCCTTTACAGCTGATTTTTTTATCGGTCTTATCTTATTGTTTTTTCCCTGTCAGTTTCATGAATCCTAGCCTTGTTGTATAGATAAAATATTTACTAATTTGATTTAGACAACAAGAATTATATTGCTATCTTTGGCAGGATAAAACTAATATTGAATATGAAAAATTGGGTTGTAAAGCTGTTACTGTTACTTTTCATTCCTTCTTTTGTGGGAATTTTGTTCACCGTTATCCTGGGTTTTAATCCGGGTGGTTGGTTACAAATTACGACGTATGCTTTACCTCCGTTACTCACTCTCGCCGGAGGGGCTTTTATCGTTGCTTCAAGATGGAAAATTCCTTTTCTTATATTGATGGCAGCTGCAAGTATGGCCTTTAATATTCCTTTACAGAACTGGCTTTTTCATTCGGCAGATGAAGTGGTGCGTTATCATGCTGTTACCGATTTATATAATTTGGAGAATAATGCTCTGTATTTTACTTTCGATACTCTGGAGGTGGATTATGCCCGAAGGAGCAGTGTGACTGTCACTCGTGAGGTGACACGAAGTATGGGCAGACACCGCTATCGTAAGGAACAGAAGCAATATCATTTCTCTGTAGCTCCTGCATTTACCGATTCATTGCCCCATCATAAGTATGAGGAGCGGGAAGTTAAGGCATGGGTTATTCCGGTGAGGCATGAGAAAGGACAAGCCGTTGTATGTTATGAGCGTTGTATTTTTGATTTAGATGATTATCAGAAAGCCATTGATCGGTCCCGCTGTAAACTCCACCATCCTCAAGCTCCGATTATACGACCTTTGTATTCACAGTTCATTACCCGGCAGGAATGGAAAGGGATCTTTTTGAATGTTGCATGGATTGTACTTTCTGTACTGATAGTACTGGGGGTAATTCTGAATTATCAGGCAGACAGGAGGAAAGCATAATATCGGAACAGACTGTATGAAGGGTACTTTATGAATATTATGATCTTCATGCATGAGGCCTGTCAGTACTATTGGTAAATTCTAGAATGATGTTTTCTTTATATAAAACTTTCCCCGGACATTTCATGACAGAAACATCCGGGGAGAGGTTTTTCATTTTTTATTTATTGAAAAGTTTTATTTTGCCTCTACCTTCAGATTGGATAATTCTGTGTCCTTATGGATGGATGGCAGATTATTCTGTTTTACAACAACAGTATGAACTTTTCCTTTTGCCACTTGCGGCAAAGTGAATTTCTGCTTGTAGATAACCTGTTCCGCTGATGGGCGCAGCAGATAGCCTGTTTCTTTTTCAAAGCGGTTGTATATTCTTACCACAATTTGGTTACTGCCTTTTTGAAGCGGTAGCAGCACCTTTTCCTCGCGGAACTTGCAGCGGTAAGGGTTGAGGTGTTTCATTACCGACTTGCCGTTCAGATAGATTTCGATACCGTTTCCGGCACCTACATCTACTAGAATATCTTGTGCTTTGGGCGATTCTACCTGCTGCATCAGGAAGTAACTTTCCAGAATATTGCTGGGGAACATGGCTTTTTCCTCATTCACTTCTTTCCATTGTCCTTTTCTTACCGGTGCTTTGTCCGGATCAGTATGGATGGTGGCAGGAGCATCGAACAATCCGCTGCCCGGTCCGCAGAAGTAACGCTGACCCCATACGGTCTTGGAAGGCAGGTTTAATGCCTGTGCCTTGCCTGCGTCAAGGGTTACTGTGTAAGGTATTCCATCTACTTCAACCAGTAATTCCTTACCGTTCTCCTGCGGAGTATAGGTAAATTCCAATGCGTTGAGGTTGGATTTGTTGATGCTCCATTGATAGCTCACCGTACTGCGGTAGTTGCTGTAATAATCGAAACAGGAATAACTATAATTGGGAGTGCGCTGTGCAGCCATAGGTTGCGGTTTCACCGGTTGGTCGAACGTGGCGCAAATCACTTGGATGTCTTTTCCGTATGCGTCGGCGGGTAGTGTGAAGATCATCTCCTGTCCTTTCTGAATAGCTTTAATGTCTGCTTTTTGCAGTTTGCATCCCGGCACGTTCAAAGTGATTTTACCATCGGCAGGGCGGTTGCCTGATAAGATGAGGTAGAGGTTATTGCCTTTGCGGGTAATGGTTCCCCATTCGAATTGCTCACGGAAAGGAGAGGCTTCTGTGCCATAAATGGCTTCACCGTTTTTCTTCAACCAGATACCGATTTCTTTCAGCACCTCTCTTTCAAAGGGTACTACGGAACCGTCACCTTTGGGACCGATGTTCAGCAGGAAGTTTCCGCCATGGGAAACTACATTGATCAGGCTGCGTAGTTTTTCCATCGCTTTGGTGTGAACGTCCCCCCTTTTCTGCCAGGAACGGTAGCTCCAGGTTTCATCGAACATGGAAGCTGCTGTTTGCCATGCGGTCTGCAAGGAGCCTTCGGGGTATGTGTTGTCTGCCATGACACTGAAGTCATACTGATCGTTGCCCAACCGGCCGCTTACCATACAGTCTGGTTGCAATCTGTGCACCAGTTGATACAGTTCCTTGCTTTGTTCAGGAGTGTTGGAACCCATGTCAAACCAAAGTTCGGAGATGGGACCGTAGTTGGTCAACAGTTCGGTAACTTGGGCTTTGGTGAATTCATGATGCTGTGGGGTGATGAAATCACAGTTATGGCTGGAGATAGGATAGGCTTGTGGAAAATGCCAGTCTATCAGTGAGAAATAGATGCCGAAGTTGATTCCGCCACGTTTGCAAGCTTCCGCCATCTCTTTTATGAAGTCGCGCTTGCCGGGGGTGGCATCGTATGAATTATAGTCGGTGGTGGCTGTACGGAACATACAGAAACCGTCGTGATGCTTGGTGGTAATGATGATGGAGCGCATACCGGCTTCTTTGGCCAGTGACACGATAGCGTCTGCATCAAACAGGGTGGGATTGAAGCGCAGGGCGGTATCTCCATACCAGTCACTGAAGATTCCCGCAAACGATTGGATTTGTTCACTGTATCCTCGGGTGACGGGGTTGCCTTCCCATACGCCTCCCAGTTCGGAATAAAGACCGAAGTGGATGAACATGGAATACTTGTTCTGATGCCATTTCTCAAATGCTTTTTCCGAGATTTGGGCTGTTGCACCCAGGCTTATGACACAAGCCATGATGAAGGTTAGTAATTTTTTCATGATTGTAATTAGTGGTTAACTGAATGAATATATTGCATAATTTCTGTTTGTTGGTCGGGATGGAACCACACGATGTCTTTGTCCCGTTTGAACCAGGTCATCTGTTTACGAGAGTAAATGCGGGAATTTTGCTTGATTTTCCCGATAGCGAATTCCAATGTCCATTCTCCGTCCAGATACTTGAACATTTCTTTGTATCCTACGGTATTGAGCGAGTTCAGATGCCGGAAAGGATATACCTGCCGGGCTTCTTCCAGCAAGCCGTCCTGCATCATGATGTCCACGCGGCGGTTGATGCGGTCATACAATTCTTCGCGGTCGCGGGTTAATCCTATTTTGATGATGCGGAAAGGGCGTTCCTTGTGAGTACGGGTACGGAAAGAAGTATAAGTTTTTCCGGTCATGTAGCATATTTCCAATGCATGTATTACTCGTTTGGGATTTTTCAAATCCACTATTTTGTAATATTCGGGGTCCAGCAGCCTTAGTTCGGCGCACAGAGTGTCCAGCCCTTCCTGTTCGTAACGTCGTAGCATCAGCTGGCGTGTTTCATTGTCTACAGTGGGGATATCATCTATGCCTTTGCAAATGGCATCTATATACATCATGGAACCTCCGGTCAGTATTACAGTGTCATGGTTTTGGTATAGGATTTCCAGTTGTGCCAGTACGTCTGCTTCGTATTGTGCGGCGCTGTAATAATCTGTTAGCTGTAATGTTCCGACAAAATAATGAGGAACACGCGCCAGTTGCTCGGGGGTAGGGGCGGCAGTTCCTATCTTCAGGTCTGCATACAATTGGCGTGAGTCTGCCGAAACAATGGAAGTCCGGAAGTGTTCGGCAATGGAAAGGCTTAGTTCGGTCTTTCCTACACCGGTAGGGCCGATAAGGACGATAAGGGTGTCAGGCATGGTGTTTATAAAAAGAGAGGGGCGGACGTGTAACGTCCGCCCCCGTTAAGATTAATAGTTTTCTTGCTCATAAGGGTCCGGTGAGGAGGCACCGCCCATATCAAATCCTTCGGGATCAAAGTCTTCCATATCGAAGTCCTGGTCGCCGTAGAAATTCTCGTCTATATCCAGATTTCCGCTATTGCTTTTTGCCATCATTTCGTCAAAGTCGACGGTTTGTTTCGGGGCTTCTCCGGCTTTGCGCGAACACACTGCTTTGTCAAGGTCTTTGCCGGTGATGATTTCCGACAGTTCAATGAAAAACACTCGTTCTGCCAACGGGTCGAATACATACAGCAATTTTTGCTTTTCGTCTTCCACCAAATCACTCAAGCGGGTTTCTCTCATGATGTAGCTGTCTTCTTCCGAACTGCTTCCCATATCTTCCAGTGTGATTTCCTGGTCTTTCTCCCAGTCGTCATCACAAATGAAGAAAGAGGTCATCTGGTCATCTTTATATCCTGCCGCTTTCAATATTGCTTCGTGCAAATCAAAGAAAGTTGCTTCCGAGTCTATCTTTATTTCTCTTATAAAATCATCGACTTCATCAGAGATTAGTGTAAATCTGTAAATCATATATTTATACTGTATATACTATATAACTTTTTTTTCGTGCAGTAAAGTTATAAAAAACTTTGTTATCTGATGATACCTCTTTGAGAATTTTCTATGAAAGAAATAATATATTCTATTTCTTTGCTCATAGGTATTTCTTTGCGTACTTGTTCCAAGGCATCGGTAACGTTCATGCCATTTTGATAAATAATGCGATAGGTGTTGTGTATATTCTCTATTAGTTCATTAGAGAATCCGCGGCGGCGGAGTCCTACGATATTGATTCCTGCGTAGGCAATGGGTTCGCGCCCTGCTATAATATAAGGAGGAATGTCCTTGCTGAAACGTGAACCGCCCTGTACCATTACATAACCGCCTACCCGGCAGAATTGGTGCATCAATACGGCGCCGCTGATAATGGCGTTATCATCAATGATAATTTCACCTGCCATCTTGGTGGCATTGCCTATGATGCAACCGCTGCCTATGATGGCATCATGTGCTACGTGTACCCCTTCCATCAACAGGTTGTTACTGCCCACTATGGTTTTGCCTTTAGCCGCTGTACCACGATTGATGGTTACATTCTCGCGAATGGTGTTGTTATCACCTATTTCGGCAGTCGTTTCTTCACCGCGGAATTTCAAATCCTGGGGAATAGCGCCTATAACAGCTCCCGGAAAAATGGTGTTGCCGTTCCCTATGCGTGAGCCATACAGTATATTGGCGTTAGGCATGATTGTGTTGTTATCACCGATAACTACATTCTTGTCGATAAACACAAAAGGACCGATTTCTACATTCTCACCAATTTTTGCTTCGGGATGTATATATGCTAATGGACTAATCATGTTGTTTTTTTAGTGGTTATTTATTTTTTACTATTTGTGCCATAAACTCGGCTTCGCAGACTACTTTCTCGCCTACAAACACATATCCTTTCATTGTGGAGATGCCCCGGCGGATAGGAGCCAACAATTCAACACGGAACAATAAAGTGTCTCCCGGCACTACTTTCTGGCGGAATTTCACACCGTCTATTTTCATGAAGTAGGTGGAGTATCTTTCGGGTTCGTCCACTGAATTAAGAACAAGCAGACCACCGCATTGTGCCATGGCTTCTACTTGAAGCACACCCGGCATGACAGGTTCCTGTGGAAAGTGTCCCTGGAAGAAGGGTTCGTTGGCGGTTACGTTTTTCACACCGACAATGTGATTGGCGCCAATGGCAACGACTTTGTCCACTAGCTGGAAAGGATAACGGTGCGGAAGCAGTTCGCGGATGCGGTTGACATCCATGATGGGAGCTTCGTTGCAGTTATAGGACGGAGCCTGTATTTCGTGAAGTTTGATTTCTTTGCGTATCTGGCGGGCAAACTTGTTGTTGATGGTGTGCCCCGGACGGGTGGCGATGATACGTCCCTTGATGGGTTTGCCTATCAGTGCCAGGTCGCCGATGATATCCAACAGTTTGTGGCGGGCCGGTTCGTTGTCCCATACCAAGGGAACATGGTTGATGTAGCCCAGTTTGGTGGCGTCCATGTGGGGAACCCCCATGACGTCTGCCAGCTTGTCGTAGTTTTCCTGGCTCATCTCTTTTTCGTAGATTACGATGGCGTTGTCCAGATCGCCTCCCTTAATCAGTCCGGCACCCAGCAATGGTTCTATTTCGCGGACGAATACAAAGGTACGCGCGGAAGCTACCTCGGTGGGGAATTTAGCCATGTCTTCCAGTGTGGCGAACTGATTGGACAGTATTTTAGACTGATAAGAGATCAGTGCATTCACACTGAAATTTTCGTCCGGAAGAACAATGATGGAAGATCCGGTTTCCTCGTCCCTGAATTCGATTTTTGATTTTATGATATAGTAATCCTTGACAGCATTCTGTTCTTCGATTCCTACACGCTGTATATTTTCTACATACGCTTTAGCACTGCCGTCCAGAATAGGGAATTCGGGACCGCTTACCTGAATCAGGCAGTTGTCTATACCAGCTGCATAAAGAGCTGCCAAAGCATGTTCTACTGTACTTACTTTTATTCCGTTTTTCATCAGCACAGTGCCGCGGGTAGTATCACCTACGTTTTCTGCTACGGCATCAATTATTGGTTGTCCTTCAAGATCAATTCGTTGGATTTTATACCCGTGGTTGTCCGGTGCAGGATTGAATGTCACCGTCAAGTTTACTCCGGTGTGAAGGCCTTTTCCATTTAAAGAAAAACTGCCTTTTAATGTCTTCTGTTTCAACATGGGGTTTATTTATTTAGTTGTTTTTTTAATTCTTCTATTTCTTTCTGCATGGCGTTCAGTGTGGTGTAAATTTCGGGCAGTTTTTTGTATACGGCCGATGATTTCATGAAATTCTTGGCATCGATGGCCGGAGTGCCTAGAATTTGCTCGTTGGATTTCACGTTACCGGGAACGCCTGCTTGTGCGCCGATACCTACCTTGTCACCTATCTTAATATGTCCGGCTAGTCCTACCTGTCCGCCAAACATGCACCATTCACCTACTTTGGTGGAACCGGCAATACCCACCTGTGATGCCATGACAGTGTGGCTTCCTACTTCCACATTGTGTGCTATCTGGATCAGGTTATCCAGTTTCACTCCTTTATGTACAATGGTGGCACCCATGGTGGCACGATCTACGCAGGTATTAGCACCAATCTCTACATTATCTTCTATGATGGCAATACCTATTTGTGGAATTTTTTCGTACCCTTCGGGAGAAGGTGCGAATCCGAATCCATCAGCACCGATTACGCAGCCTGCATGCAGGGTACAGTGGTTTCCTACCAAGCAGTCGTGATAGATGGTGGCATGTGGATAAAGTGTACAATTATTACCTACTTTGGCATGGCTTCCTACAGTAGCGTGCGGGTGGAGGGAAGTGTTGTCACCAATCTCAGCACCATCGCCTACGCAGGCAAACGGAGCGATATATACATCCTTCCCCAACTTCGCAGTGGGGGCAACGTATGCCAGCGGATCTATACCAGTCTTTTTAGGTTTGCTCATTTCATAGAGGGTTAGTAGTTTAGCCAGACTTTCGTAGGCGTTGTCTACCTTGATTAAGGTAGCTTTTACTTCTTGCTCGGGAACGAAATCTTTGTTTACCAACACAATGGTAGACTGAGTATCGTAAATGTAATGAGTATACTTAGGATTTGAAAGAAAAGAAATCGCTCCCGGCACGCCTTCCTCTATTTTAGCAAAAGTATGCACAGTTGCGTTTTCATCGCCAACAATAATTCCCTGGATGTATTCCGCAATTTGTTTAGCTGAGAACTCCATAATACTGTCTAATTCTTTATGTTCTAAATGTTTCAGTTTTGTTACTTGCGTGTTACATGTTAGTGTAAACACATCATTAATTATGCAAATTACGCATTTTTTTTTTATATATCCGTACAATTCGCTAATTATTTAATGTCCGTCGTTTTCGGAACGCAGGTAACATATATAATATTTTTTGACTTTTCGGGAGAGAAGAGAGATGTTGAGCATATCCGAAGCCTTGGCTATATCGCGGGTGCTTCCATCTTTATAGATGATTTCAATACTGTCATCCTCCTTTTTATACATATTGTTTTCTATACTGGATATGGATAGGAAGTATTTTGCTTCTTTCTTGTTGATATTCAGTCTCTTACTTATTCTTGAAAGAATTTCTTCTTTTCGTGCTTTTGTGATGGAAGAGGAGGTTACCTCTACTTTGAATAGTTTCCTGTTAATCATTCCACGACTCAGAGTGGACAATACCACATCGCTGTGATTGCTCCAAACTTTCAGTGCAGTCCATATGTCATTATCATCTAATTGAATAAAATTTTCAATACAATCCGGACTGTTATAAAATTCTTTTTTATCAATAGGATGGTATAAAAAGAATCTTAAAGCGGGTGAGGCGAACAGCTCTACGCCACGTAAGGCTAATTCCTTTGCTCGTGTCAGAGTGTTGACCAGCATTTTTTCACTGGCAACGGAGGTCTTGTGCAGATATACCTGCCAGTACATCAGGCGGCGGGACATCAGGAAGTTTTCGATGGAGTAAATGCCTTTGGATTCTACTACCAGGTGATCGTCTTTTACATCAAGCATTTTGATGATGCGGGCGGACCCGATATTGCCTTCGGATACACCGGTATAGAAACTGTCACGCCGCAGATAGTCCAAACGATCCATATCCAATTGACCGCTGACCAGTTGGTGCAGGAATTTCTTGGGATATTCATCTTTGAATATCTGTATGGCAAGATTGAGTTGACCTTTCATGTCCTTGTTCATTCGTTCCATCAGCATCAAGGAGATTTCTTCATGTGAAACGCCTCCTGCCAATGTGTTTTCCAGCACATGGGAGAAGGGACCGTGTCCGATGTCGTGTAACAGGATGGCAGCTTGTACGGCTTCCGCTTCGCTGTCAAAGATGAAGTTACCTTTGGCGGTAAGGTGCTTGATCGTTTCGCTCATTAAGTGGAAAGCGCCTAATGAGTGTTGGAAACGGGTATGTTGTGCTCCCGGATATACGGCAGAGGACAGGCCCAGTTGCTTGATGCGGGTAAGACGTTGCAGCAATGGGTGACATACAATGTCATATAGTAACCCCTTCGGGATGTTGATAAACCCGAAGACGGGGTCATTTATAATTTTTCGGTCACTCATGGGGAATAATTATTCAGTGTGCTGATATGCTTAAACCAATGTATTACGCTATGTATCTACCTGGTAATTTGCATATTAGCACATTGTTTTATTGGCACATTATTTTCTCCATCTGTGCCTGGACTTTCTGAGCTTCTTGTCCTGCTACAGTCGCAAAATTCTCAGTTTTATCCGCATAGATAATGGCACGGCTTGAATTAACAATAAGTCCACAGGTACTATTCATGCCATATTTGCAGACTTCCTCTAGAGAACCTCCTTGTGCGCCGATTCCAGGTACAAGCAGGAAGTGGTTGGGAACAATTTTACGGATGTCTTCGAAAGCGCGTCCTTGTGTGGCACCTACTACGTACATCATGTTTTCATCGTTGGCCCATTCTTGTGATTTGCGCAATACTTTTTCGAAAAGGCGTTCGCCGTTGGTGTCCTCGGTCAGCTGGAAGTCGTGGGAACCCTTGTTGCTGGTAAGCGCTAGCAGGATTACCCATTTGCCTTCGTAACTCAGGAAGGGAGTCACGCTGTCTTCACCCATGTAAGGAGCTACGGTGACTGAGTCAATGTCCAGCTCTTCAAAGAATGTGCGGGCATACATGGCCGAAGTGTTTCCGATATCGCCACGTTTTGCATCGGCAATGATGAATTGGTCGGGATAGTTTTCCTTGATGTAGGATACAGTCTTTTCGAAAGCGATCCATCCTTTTACGCCCATGCTTTCATAAAAGGCCAGATTGGGTTTATAGGCGATGCAATAAGGGGCGGTAGCGTCAATGATGGCTTTGTTGAAAGCGAAGATAGGATCTTCTTCTTTTAACAGATGTTCGGGGATCTTCTTTATGTCGGTGTCCAGTCCTACACAGAGGAATGATTTTTTCTTTTGGATATTTTCAAATAATTGTTGCTTGTTCATTGCTATGTTTACAGTTTATGGTTTACGATATTTAAATTATAATTCGCTCTCTTTCAAACGTTCGGCATTCTCGGCTACAGTCAAATGGTCAATGCAGTCTTGAATGTCGCCATCCATAAAGGCGGCCAAATTGTAAATGGTATAGTTGATGCGGTGGTCGGTGATACGTCCTTGCGGATAATTGTAGGTACGTATTTTTGCCGATCGGTCTCCGGTAGATACCATTGTTTTTCGTTTGCTGGCAATGTCGTCAATGTACTTTTGGTGTTCTTTATCATATATAAAGGTACGCAGGCGAGAAAGGGCTCGTTCTTTATTCTTCGGCTGGTCACGGGTTTCGGTACATTCTATCAGGATTTCCTCTACTATTCCGGTGTTGGGGTTCTTCCAGTTGTAGCGCAGGCGTACTCCGGATTCCACCTTATTTACGTTCTGTCCGCCGGCACCACCGCTTCGGAAAGTGTCCCATTTGATTTCCCCTTCGTTAATTTCCACATCAAAAGGCTCGGCTTCGGGTAAAACGGCGACTGATGCGGCTGAAGTATGTACACGTCCTTGGGTTTCGGTGGCTGGTACACGTTGCACACGATGTACGCCCGATTCATATTTCAGAGTGCCATATACTTTATCTCCGGTTACGGAGCAGATAATTTCCTTAAAACCTCCTGCTGCTCCTTCATTGGCGCTGGATACTTCCAGTCTCCAACCTTTTGTCTCGCAGTATTTGGAGTACATACGGAACAAGTCGCCTGCAAAAATGGCGGCTTCATCACCTCCCGTACCACCGCGTATCTCCAGAATGGCATTTCGGTCATCTTGCGGATCCGCAGGAACGAGTAACAGTTTGATTTCCTCTTCCAGTTCTGGGATGCGGACTTCGCAGAGATTTGCCTCTTCGCGTGCCATCTCTTTCATCTCCGGGTCGGATTCGTTAGTCATGATTTGTTTGGCCTCTTCCAGTCCATTCAGGCATTGTATATATTCTCTACGGGCTTTCATGATGTCATTCAAGTCCTTGTATTCCTTGGTGAGCTTGACATAACGTTTTTGGTCAGCTATGACATTAGGGTCTGTAATGAGGGTGGAAACTTCCTCAAAGCGAGCCACTAACCCGTCTAATTTCTCAAGTAATGTATTATTGTTTTCTGCCATTCTTTTCTAAACATTTATTTGCGACATACCAAGTGAGTAATATCCACCCAAGTATGGCAAGTACTTTTCTTACTGTATATAGTATGTCATGCCAAGTTGTTTCATGACCCCATGCGGTAGAGATGAAATACAACTCGCGTATTGTATCAATCGTAACTAATGAGCATATTATTGCTCCTATGCCATAAAAAAATCTTTTTTTCAATGTAGCAGGTTTGGAAGCGTTATTATAATATTGCTTGTCAGTATTTGAATTCTCCAAACTCACTTTTGATAATTAGCTCCTTCTTGTCACTTTCTTCTATACGTCCCACGATCTTCGCGTCAATATTGAATGACTTGCTGATGGCGATCACCTCTTCGGCATGTTCGGGTGAGAGGTAAACTTCCAGGCGGTGGCCCATATTAAATACTTTGTACATTTCTTCCCAATCGGTGCCGCTTTGTTCCTTGATGGTTTTGAACAGAGGGGGAACGGGGAACAGGTTGTCCTTTACTACACGGCAATTGTTTCCTACAAAGTGCAGGACTTTGGTTTGAGCACCGCCTGAGCAGTGAACCATTCCGTGAATTTCAGGTCGGAGCGCATCCAGTAATTTCTTCACTACCGGAGCATAGGTACGGGTAGGTGAGAGTACCAGCTTTCCTGCATCCAGCGGACTTCCTTCCACAGCATCGGTCAGCTTCAAATTGCCACTGTACACTAGTTCTTCGGGTACTGCCTTGTCATAGCTTTCGGGATACTTCTCGGCCAGGTATTTTGCGAACACGTCGTGGCGGGCGCTGGTGAGTCCGTTGCTGCCCATGCCTCCGTTGTATTCTTTTTCATAGGTAGCCTGTCCGTAAGATGCCAGACCTATGATGACGTCACCCGGGCGAATATTGGCATTGTTAATGACATCGGTACGTTTCATGCGGCATGTTACGGTAGAATCTACGATGATGGTACGAACCAAGTCACCTACATCAGCAGTCTCGCCTCCGGTAGCGTATACGCCTACACCCATTTCGCGAAGTTCGGCCAACAGTTCATCCGTTCCGTTGATGATAGCGGAAATGACTTCACCCGGAACGAGTAGCTTATTACGGCCGATAGTTGATGAAACCAGAATATTATCTACTGCACCTACACACAACAAGTCATCGATGTTCATAATCAGTGCATCTTGTGCAATGCCTTTCCATACGCTTAAATCGCCGGTTTCTTTCCAATACAAATAAGCCAGTGATGATTTGGTACCTGCACCGTCAGCGTGCATAATGTTGCAATATTCAGGATCTCCGCCTAGAATATCGGGGATGATTTTACAAAAAGCTTGCGGAAAAATACCTTTGTCAATGTTCTTAATGGCGTTGTGCACATCTTCCTTGGATGCTGACACACCGCGCTGCATGTATCGTTGATTGCTCATGAGTTATATATTTTATTCAATTGAATGTGCAAAAATAGTTATTATTTTGCTTATAGCCTTGAGTTTTATGAAAATAAAAGAGGAGAAGGGATTTATTCTGTTCCCATATTATTGCCGTTCCTGTTTTAGATTTATTGTTATGCTCTTATTTTTTAGACAAGTAAATTTAATATGTATATCGAACAGGCATTAATATCATACACTATTTATATGTTACAATGCCTTGTCAATATAGCGTTATAAAGAAAGACGCATAGTACAACCACCCCCCATCAATATCAAAGATCTTAAAGACTATAAAAGAAAACACGGCCTAATTTAACGTGAAATATAAAATTCCCCCGTCATCTCATCGTCTTCATTATCAGTATGTTCCGGTGTGAAAATATCTGTAAAGGCCCCGAAACGGTTGGTAATCGCCGGTCAATGTACCACATTGCGCCCACCATACCCATAGCGGCAAAACTCCAACAGATGTACCTTGCCGGCAGTATGTTACCATGAAAACAGCCTTATGGCTTTATTGCTTCACCTGTGTGAAGCGGCAGTTTCACACAGGTGACAACGGCTCTTCACCCGAATGATAGGGCCTGTTCATCTGGGTGATGGTACAGATGGTGCACTCTTCTTGCACGGATACTGCCGTAAATATACCAAGATTACGTATCCAATATGACAACCGGCATCTGACGAGCTGGCTTCCGCAAGGAAAAACGAAAAAAAACACTTTGTGGGGATACAGAAAATTCTGTCACTGCATATCGTTGTATATCAGTATAATGCGGTGGCGGAACAAAAACATTGCAGTGCGGAAATAAAAAATAACAGTACGTAAAGTTTTATCAGATTATAACTTAATGACAAAGATGGATATGCCCGGCAGACAAACTTTTTGAGAGCCGGGCATCTGCAACGACATAATGTGTCATGCCAAAGAAGCAGTTTGCATTTTATTTTAGATTTTCATCAGTTTGATACAACCGATTGAAGAATAAACTTTTAGCGTAGTATTTGAGAAACAGAGGTAACGATTTAGTAACCGTGCGAATATCAGCGATTTGCGGTGCTATGCTGTCAAACAACTCTTTGCATTTATAAAGTTAATAAAATTATTCGGGGAATAATGCCTACTATCAAAAAAACTGCATCCTATCTTTGTAGATAGTCCATATAAAAAGAATGCAACCTCACAAATTATAGCTATCTTTGTGATTGAAACTCAATGCATCAATTACAATGGCAAAAATTACCGTTCAAAATACAGATATTAGCGTTGTCAAATACAATGAAGAAGACTATATCAGCCTTACAGACATGGCAAGAAGCCAACTGCAAGATGAGCATGGAAACATTTTTGCTAAAATGAATACTTCTGCCTTTATCGTAGAAGATAAAATTCATGCAATATATGAAAATGGGAAATTGTACTTTCAAAGTTATACAATTGCAAATCAAATATTTTCGCTAATAGATTTTGTTACAGAAGCCACAAATACAGAAATTGAATCATTTGGCGAAATAAAAGGTATAGATGTAAATGCAGAGAATATAAAACATATCGCAAACATAAAAACTCGTCGACTCATAAAATTATTATCTAGCACAAACAACATTGCTACTTTTATGCGAAAGACGTCTCGAACGAAAACAAGTTTTTTAAAGAAATATGGAATCAATGCACAAATTAATGGGAACAATGAGTTAGTGTTACCGACCAATAATGTTGTTGAGCCAAATCGTACTTTAGAATTTCTTAATGAAGATATATTTAGAGGTTTCATCACTGATAGCCTTTATCGTTCAAATTCCAAGAAAAAAGACAATCGCTAATCATGAGTGAGAATAACAAAATAATACTCTATCAAGACGATAATGAGATAATACGTGTGTCTGTTCGCTTTTCCGATGAAGATTTGTGGCTGACACAGAATCAGTTGGCGGAAATATATTGTACTACACAACAGAATATCAGCCAACATGTAGATAACATCTATAAAGACGGAGAATTATTCACAGAAGCAACTAACAAGAAATTCTTGTTAGTTCGTCGGGAAGGCAATCGTCAGGTGAGACGTAACATTGACCATTACAATCTTGACATGGTTATCGCCTTGGGCTATCGTGTGCAATCTCAGGTTGCAACCCGTTTTCGCCGTTGGGCGACTCAACGGCTTCATGAATATATCCAAAAGGGATTTGCTATGGATGATGAGCGGTTGAAGCAAGGGGGTAATCGTTACTTCCGTGAGTTGCTGCAACGCATCAGGGATATTCGTAGTAGTGAACGTAACTTCTATCAACAGGTTACGGACATATATGCCACAGCCACGGACTATGACCCACGGGACGAGATGACAAAGATGTTTTTTGCCACCGTGCAAAACAAGCTCCATTATGCCGTTCACGAAAATACGGCAGCGGAAGTTATCTACAATCGTGTGGATAATGAGAAGCCGTTTGTGGGTATGACGAACTTCAAAGGCAACTATGTGACTAAGGATGATGTGAAGATTGCCAAGAACTATTTGTCAGAAATAGAACTCCAGCGTTTGAATCTGCTTGTTTCCGGTTTCTTGGACTTTGCCGAGTTCCAGGCATTGGAAATGAATCCCATGACCATGAAAGATTGGATAGAGGCACTGGATAATCAGATTATTGCCCATAAACGAAAGGTTTTGATTGATAAGGGACGTATTTCACATAAACAGGCGATTGAAAAGGCAGAAAAGGAATTCGCCATCTATCGCAAACGCGAAATGGATTTGCTTGAAAGTGATTTTGATAAAGAAATCAAAAGATTAAAGGACAAGAATGATAATAATCCAAACTAATCCACTACCTTTGCATTTGAAGTCAGCGTTCTTTGGGTTTAACAAGGCAGAATACAGAACTTCGCTCGTTTCTAAATCGTTACCTATCAAGAAGCCAATCTTTGCAACCCATTCAATTTGAGCGATAAAGACAATGCACAATGTCTTGCCACGTGGTAGGTCAAACGAACCTTGAAACCGCATTGTATGCCTATATCTTTGAGTATTTTGTTACAACTTCCGCGTCCACCGTGATACAACACATCAGAGGCAGGTTTCCGTTGGGTTTGGCACTGCCTTTCTTCACGTAGAATAACACTTTGAATGTACTTCGCTACGCTTTGCCCAAATTTACTTTTTGCTATGTGTTTATTTTACGATTGTTCCGACAAAGGTTTGTGCTCCTGCATTATTCAAGATATATACTGTATAGAATCCGCCGGGTAATGAGGCTATGGACATTTGGGGTGCATAAACAAAATATTTTATTTCTTCACCGGTAGCAGTAAATATTTTCACTGTCTTTGCCTCTTTTATTTCAGGCAGGGTGAGAATATCTCCGTCATTTAGTAAAGGCATGTCCGTTTCTGAAATTGCATTCAGTTCCAAGGGAGCACTTTCGTTTCCAAAACGGTCGGCAGCTGTTACGGCAAAATAACGTTTTTGTCGCCAAGGTGAAATAGGGGTATATTCGTATTCCGTATGGGTGAGATAGGTTTCCAGTAAGTTTCCGGCATCTGTGATATCTACCGGATAGGTATCCGAGGCATAAAGATGATAGGTGACAAGACCTCCGTTGTTATCTGTGGAAATCTGCCAGCTCATGTGCATTTTGCCGTCCGGCAACAGTTGCAGGGAAGGCATGGCCGGAGTGGATGGGGGGATGCTGTCCATCCAGGTCATTGGGGGAATCAATGCCGGAGTGGTATAGAAATTCTCTTGGAGTTCGTCCCAAATGCCTTTGGTGTTGTTCAATAGAAAACGATTGCGGAAGTAGGCTTGTCCGTTTAGTTTTATCTGACGGGTGAAATGAAGTTGGCGGACTATTTCGTCCAACGGCCAATTTTGTTCGTCGGGAGAGAGGAAATAAATGCCCAAACCTGGTACTATCCAGCGGTTACCGCAATTCTCTTTCCAATCCAATGCAAAAGGATAGAAATTATTTCCCTGAAAATACATCATCGGGAACAACGCATCATGAATACCTTCTTTTAGCCATTTCTGAGCATCTTGGTAAACTACATGATAAGCGTTCCATCCACGGGAGGGATATCGGTTGGTATCTCGGTATTTGCCAATAGGGGAACTGCTGACTTTCACCCAGGGTTTGATAGTCTTGATGTCGGTATAGAGCCTATGCACAATATCTGTGATATTATCACGCCGCCATTGTTTCAACTCCTTACCTTTGCCGTATTTCCGGTAGGTGTCCTTGTCGGGAAAGTTGTCGGCTTGCTCAGGGTAGCGGATGTAATCGAAATGAATGCCGTCTATATCATAACGGGAAGTTATTTCTTTTACGATGCATGACAGATATTCTTTGGTTCCCGGATTTCCCGGGTCCAAGTACCAGTTACCTTTATAAAGTTTGCAAATAGTCCGGTTTTTCCGTACTACGGAGCTACGTCCTTGCAATTGTACTTGACGGGTGTTTCCGGCAGGAATCGTAACAATCCATGCATGTAGTTCCATGCCGCGTTTGTGGCATTCTCCGATGGCGAAAGCCAAAGGGTCATATCCGGGATTCCCTCCTGTGCTACCAGTCAGTGATTCGGCGAAAGTTTCTATGGCGGAAGGATAAATCATATCTCCGCGCAGACGGGTTTGCAACAATACCGTATTGAAATTGGCGGCTTTCAGGCGATCCAGTATATCACATAATTCTTTTTGCTGACGCCGGATGCCTGATGCGTTTACTGCCTTGTTACGAGGCCAGTCCATTCCTCCGAGCGTAGTGAGCCAGGTGGCACGGATTTCATATTTAGGTTGTGAGAAAACGGGTGATAAACTCACTATGACTAGTAATAAAGTTATAAAGAATGTTCGCATTTACTTTAATTTTAGGGCAAAGATACGAAGTAATCAATTAATTCGTTACTTTTGCCCCAACAAAACAAAAAATAGAATATGATAACCTTTATTATTGCATTATTGGTTCTTGTAGGCGGATACTTTTTGTATGGAAGTTATGTGGAACGTGTGTTCGGTCCTGACAAGACAAGGAAGACACCTGCCCTGACCATGGCGGATGGTGTTGACTTTATTCCACTTCCTACTTGGAAGATTTTCATGATTCAATTTTTGAATATAGCCGGCTTAGGACCTATTTTCGGTGCTATAATGGGAGCGAAGTTTGGTACGGCGTCTTATTTGTGGATTGTTTTAGGTACCATTTTTGCCGGGGCGGTACACGATTATTTGTCCGGAATGCTTTCCATTCGGCATGATGGCGAGAGTTTGCCGGAAATTATCGGTCGTTATTTAGGCCTTCCCACAAAGCAGTTGATGCGCGGTTTTACGGTTGTGCTGATGATATTAGTCGGAGCGGTTTTTGTGGCAGGACCTGCCGGATTGCTTGCCAAACTTACTCCGGAGTATATGGATGTTACTTTTTGGATTATAGTCGTATTTGTCTATTATATGTTGGCTACATTGTTGCCGGTAGATAAGATTATAGGAAAAATATATCCGTTGTTTGCCATTGCTTTATTGTTTATGGCGGTGGGGATTTTGGTGATGTTGTTATGGAATCATCCGGCATTGCCCGAAATTACGGACGGGCTGCATAATACCCACCCTGCCGGATTACCAATTTTTCCTATCATGTTTGTTTCTATTGCTTGTGGGGCAATCAGTGGCTTTCATGCCACACAATCTCCGTTGATGGCACGTTGTATGAAGAATGAGAAGTATGGCCGTCCTATTTTTTATGGAGCGATGGTGACCGAAGGGATCGTGGCATTGATTTGGGCTGCTGCCGCTACTTGTTTTTTTCATCAAAATGGTATGGAGGAGAGTAATGCTTCGATTATTGTGGACAGCATAACCAAGGAATGGTTGGGTACGATAGGAGGTTTATTGGCTGTACTGGGGGTAATTGCCGCTCCTATTACCAGTGGAGATACCGCTTTACGTTCAGCTCGTTTGATTGTTGCCGATTTTATGCATTTGGAACAAAAAAGTATAGCGAAACGTTTATTGATTTGTATTCCTATTTTTGCGGTAACTATCGGTATATTGTTGTACAGTCAGCGTGATGCGACAGGATTTGATATGATATGGCGTTATTTTGCCTGGTGTAATCAGGCTTTGTCTGTGTTTACTTTGTGGGCGGTCACTGTTTTTCTGGTACGTGCGAAAAAGAATTATTATATTACCTTGTTTCCTGCCTTGTTTATGACGGCTGTATGTTCTACTTATATTTGCATTGCTCCCGAAGGATTGGCACTTTCTGATTATGTATCTTATATAATCGGTGGTCTTTGCACGTTGGTAGCCGCTATAGGGTTTGTAAGTTGGTATAGGAAACAAAACAGCATAGTTTATGAAAAAATATAGAAAATCGATTTGGTTGCCTGTCGCTTTGTTGGTTTATACTACAGCGATGGCCGTTTATTTTATTCCGCGTAATACGGAAATAAGTGATACGGAAAAGTATCTCACAGTAGGTTTATCCTATATGATAATAGCGTTGTTATGGATTGTCCTTCGTAAGAAAGAAAAGGCGGAGGAAAGACGTGAACGTGATTTGGAAAATAAAAAATAACTATTAAACGACAACATTATGAAGAAAATTTTAGTCAGCTTGATGCTGTTGGTAATGACTGCACTGAGTGCACATGCTCAATTTGAGAAGGAGGTATGGTATGTGAATGCTTCATTGACAGGGCTTGACCTATCTCATAGCAAGAATGAGGGTACAAATTTTGGTTTCGCTTTGACCGGTGGTGCGTTTGTAGCCGATAATGTGGCTGTATTGCTGAATTTTAAGGGCAATTATGTAGAACATGGAATGGATGAAACCAGTATTGGTGCACAAGGACGTTATTATTTTTCCAGTTGCGGTATTTATGGAGGATTGGGAATGGCGTATAAGCACCTTTCTTGTGTAGGATTTAAAAAGAATCTGGTTTGTTTGACACCGGAAGTCGGATATGCTTTTTTCTTGGGCAGAAATGTGACTATTGAGCCGTCTGTATATTATGACTTGAGTTTTAGTGATATTTCAGAATTTAGTAAATTAGGCTTCAAGATAGGGTTCGGAGTTTACTTCTGATTGATGTAATTCCACCACAGATTACGCAGATTATTGAATGGGAGAATTCATTGAAATTCAATCTATGTAAATCTGTATAATCTGTGGTGGAAAAACTTTTTATGTGAGATTAATGCGCATAGAGATGCGTGAACGGAATTTCTTTACCATCACTACCTGTTACTTTTAATTTCAGTTGTCCTCCGTTTTGGTCGAAATAACGTAATTCCATTGGATGATATCCTTTCGCCAATGCCTTTTGTCCCACTATTTCCTTAGGTCCGTGAGGCCCGTCATTGTCTACTATCTGTTCACTGTCTATGGTCAATGTACTACCATCGTCGGACAGGAGTGCAAAAGTGTAGATATCGTCTTGAGGAGCATTGAAATATCCTTTGATAATCAGTCCGATATTTCCTTTTACTTTTTTAGGAATCATAACGTCTTCCACTGGATAAGTACCATTGACCGGAGCTTTTTCTATTTCACTGCATTTATTTCCTTTAAATTCGTGCCATGTAGCTTTCAAACCCGGATTGGAAGGAGCGGCAGTTACAGAGGGGGTATATTCACTTTTGATGAAACGGGTCTTGGCTATGTCACCTTTCTTTCCATTAGGGCGGAAGGTGCAGAAAGTAAAGTCTGTGGTTTCAGTCACTTTGATGGGACCTTCATATACGGGAGATTGTAAAGTAGGAGTACTGCCATCAGTGGTATAGTGAATTTCCGCAGTGGGGTCAAGGCAAGTTACATTGATGGTTCCTTCACCGATAAAGGCGTTGACGGCATTAAAGCCTTCCAAATCGGGTATACGGTAATTGATACCCATGATATTGAGACGTTCAAACTGATCAGACAGGCGTTGTTTGAAGGCATTCCAGTCTTTTTGCTCCGGTTTGCTCCAACCTAATTCGGCAATAGCCAGCAAACGTGGAATGGCCATATATTGCATACGTGCGTTGGAAGGAATCCATTCGCACCAAATATTTCCCTGCACTCCTAAAATCAGCGACTGCTGCTCGGGAGTCAGGTTGTCTGTCGTATCCAGATTATAAATGCTTGCCATAGAATTCTTGTCTTCTGCATAATCCAAATAAAATTGTCCGTTAGGAGTGAAAATGACAGGGTTGCCTTGTGCCGTTGCCTTGGTCGCTGCATCTTTTACCCAGCTGCGCCACCACATTACGGTGGCTGTTTTAGACAATCCGCCTTCAATGATTTCATCCCAGCCTATCATTTCTTTGCCTTTCCCGTTAAAGAATCTCTCCATGTCATGAATGAACCATGATTGCAGTTCTTCTTCGGTTTTCAGATTATTGTCATGCATACGTTTCTGGCAGTCCGGACATTTTTTCCAATTGGTTTTTTCTACTTCGTCACCTCCTATATGTACATACTTATAGGGGAAAAGGGCTATCAGTTCTGCATAAATATTCTTGCAGAACTCCAATGCAGAGTCTTTCCCCGGACAAACAGGTGAGGAGAAGACGCTTCCCCAACCGGTTTCGTTAAAACAGGAAACACCTTCATAGTTACTCACAGCTGCCAGCATGTGTCCCGGCATATCAATTTCGGGAATAATATCTATGCCTCGTATTTTGGCGTATGCTATGACATCCTTGATATCTTCCTGAGTGTAGTAGCCTCCATATAGGGTGTCACCTTCTACGATGCGTATCTTGTCTTCGGGAATTGCCATATCCGGATTGTTGTCAGTCTTTGACTGACGTATGCATTCGCGGTCATGGGAATTGAATTTGCGCCAGGCTCCTTTTTCCGTCAGTAAAGGATATTTCTTGATTTCGATACGCCATCCTTGGTCATCGGTAAGATGCCAGTGGAATTTATTCATCTTGTAAAGGGCCATGACATCCAGTAATTCTTTCACCTCATCTATTGTGTAGAAATGGCGGGATACGTCCAGCATGATGCCTCTCCATTCAAAGCGGGGGGCATCTTGAATGTTAACGGCCGGTATGGCCCAGTCTGTACCTTTAACAATTTCTTTAGATTCTATTTGCGGGGGAAACAGCTGTCTGAGGGATTCGATACCTGCAATGACACCTCCGTAAGAGTTACCTGTAATGTTGACCTTATCGCTCTCGGCTGTCAGGGTATAGGCACCTTCTTTTCCTTGAACATCCCCCAAGGCAAGGGTGATGGTTCCTTCGCCTTCTTTTACTTTAAGGTCGTAGCCTGTGGCACCGGAAAGCATATCGGCCAAATACTCGGCTGCGGGAATTAGTTCGGCGTCAATAACACCGATGGAGGTATTACTTTTCAATACAAAAGCACCGTTTGTTTCCTCCAGATGGTTGGTTATGGGTACAATGGATACCTCTTTTGTTACAGGGGGAGTACTGGTACATGCTCCCAACATCAATGTGCCTGCTAACATACAGGCGGTCATTAACTGCTTATGTGTACATTTGGTCATAGGATAATAAATTAGGTTATTGGACAAAGATAACAGAACTCGCTCAAATACGGATGGATTTGTGAAGAATTCTGTAAACAGTTAGGTTATCAGGCTGATACGTAGTTTTGTTCCATATTCATAAAATTGTGCTTGATTGCCGTTTTTTGAATAGTTATGAAAAAAAATAGCTACCTATCCGTTGCCTTTTTCTGTGATACAGGTTTGCATGAAAATCCTTGCTGCGATGGCCGTAAAGAACGGTGTTTCATCATTTTGTCTTAGCGAAGGTAGTCATTTTTTTCGGATTTAGAAAAAATACTGCCCCCGTAAATCAGTGATGTTACTTTTTTCAATATTCTGCTATATTTAATATGCCTTCCATTAACTCTGTCTTGAATAATTTTGTAAATTAAAGGAAATGCTTATGAAACAGACAGATGTAAAGGTTTCGTTCTACCTTAAAAAGAGCGAGGCGGATTCAGGAGGCTATTGTCCGGTAATGGCAAAACTGAATATCGGCAGATATTCCGAGGCAGCATTCAGTGTCAAGATGCGTGTGCCTAAATCCCTGTGGTCGGCAGGACGTGCAACAGGAAAAAGCGTTGCGGCAAGGGAAATAAACGGCAGGCTGGATGAAATCCGTGCGGCGGCCCTGAATATCTACACGGAACTGTCAGCTGTCCATGAGGCGGTGACAGCAGAGCAGGTGAAACATCTGCTTCTGGGTATGGCTTCGGAACAGGAGACGTTACTGAGCTATTTCAGACTATTCATGGAAAATTTAGAGAAACGTGTCGGGGTAAACCGGACCAGAAGCTGCTTAAATGGCTATCGTAATTCCTATAACCATCTGGTCCGTTTCCTGCAATCCCAATACAAGCTGTCGGACATCCCTTTTGCGGCATTGGACCGTTCCTTCATTGAAAAGTTCGACCTGCATTTACGCACGGAATGCCATCTGGCTCCCGGAACGATAGTCAACCTCACAGTCAGGCTGAAAACCATTGTCGGGGAAGCCATTGCAGACGGTATCATTACAGTCTATCCTTTTGTCGGTTATGAGCCGGTACATCCACAGCCGGAGCAGAAGTATCTTACGGCAGAGGAACTGGACAGGATCATGACAACCCCTCTTCACAGCCATACCCTTTATCATGTACGGGACCTGTTTCTGTTTTCGTGTTATACCGGTATCCCTTACAGCGACATGTGCCTGCTGACAAACGAGAACCTTTCCCTCGCGGAGGACGGTACCTGGTGGATCAGGAGTTCGCGTAAGAAAACCGGAATCGACTTTGAAATACCGCTTATGGAACTGCCGCTTCATATCATTGAGAAATACCGTGACATGGCTCCGGAAGGAAAACTGCTTCCGATGTATTCCAACAGTTCGCTGAATTACCACCTGAAACACATCGCCGAAATCTGCGGCATAGGGCGGAATCTGGTCTTTCATGCGGCACGTCACACCTATGCTACGGAAATCACCCTTTCACATGGGGTACCGCTTGAAACGGTCAGCAGGATGCTGGGACACAGCAGAATCGGGACAACCCAGCTATACGCGAAGGTGACAGACAACAAGATAGATACGGATATGAGAAATTTGGATAAAAAGATTGCGGAAAGATTTTCCGTGGTCATTTGATAACCTAATAAAGAATTGAATCAATGAAAAGAAATACAGACAATACTGAAATAAGGCGTCGCAGTACATTCGCAATACTGTTCTACATAAACCGCACCAAAGTCCGCAAGGACGGAACGTGCCAGTTGCTGTGCAAGATAAGCATAGACGCAAAATGGGAACAGATAGGAACGAAAGTTTCTGTCAATCCGGGCATATGGAATCCGGAAAAGGGACGGGCTGACGGACGCAGCGAGAATGCCATCACTGTCAACCGCGCCATAGACGATCTGACCAGGGAAATCAGGGAGCATTACAGACGGATAAAGAACAGCCTTGGATTCATCACGGCGGAGCAGGTAAAGAATGCCGTGCTGGGAATCGGTCAGAAGCCGCTTACCCTGCTGGCCCTTTTCAGGGAGCACAACGAGGAGTTCAGGAAGCGTGTCGGAGTGGACAGGATAAAGGAGAGCTATGATTCTTATCAGCGCTCGTACAAGCACCTTTTGGCTTTCGTCCGTGAGAAACGCGGCGTGGAGGATGTTCTGCTCCGGAATCTTGACCGTGTATTCTATGATGATTTTGAACTGTTCCTCAGAACGGACAGGTGTTTAAGTCCGAAGACAGTGCATGAACATCTTTACAGACTGAAGAAGATGACTATGCGGGCTGTCAGCCAGGGAACAATCCGCCGTGACCCGTACAGCCGGCTACATCCTGAGCTGCCCAAACGGAAAAGCCGTCATCTGAGGCTGGAAGACCTGAAGACACTGCTTACAACCCCTGTTGAGAAACCGCAGCTTCAGTTTGTCAGGGACATGTTCATTTTCTCCACCTTTACAGGACTTGCCTATGCGGATCTGAAAAGGCTTACTGTTAATGACATTACACAGTCTGAGGACGGTTCCTGGTGGATTCATATCCACCGCCAGAAAACAGGAACATTGTCTTCTGTCCGGCTGTTGGATATTCCGCTGAAAATAATTGAGAAGTATAGGGAGCAGCGTCAGGATGACAAGGTGTTCAATCTGTATAAACGTGAGTATTTCATCATGCTTACCCACAAGTTGGGTGAAGTCTACGGATTTGAACTCACATTTCATAAGGCGCGACATAATTTTGGAACCCATATAACCCTCTCGCTGGGCATTCCAATTGAAACGGTCGGTAAGATGATGGGACATATGCGGATTGAAACCACACAGCTCTATGCCAAGGTGACCGACAGGAAGGTGGACGAGGATATGAAACGTCTGAGAAACAACGGAGTTGAGAACGGTGTGAATCTCTATGAGGAGGAGATTGCAGTCAGGGGACGTGGAAGAAAGCTCTCCGTGACTGCAGGAAACAGAGGAACGACCCTGTAACGGGGCCGTTCCTCTGAACTCTCTGTCATACCCATCTCCGTTCTTCCCGGCATCTTTTATAGGCATCCTCAAGGATTTTCTGGATGTCGGATTCCTTGTACAGAGCCTTTCCCTGAACAAGATAATAAGGTATCACACTGATAGTCCTGTACTCCTGCAGGGTACGGCGGCTTACCTTCAGGATCTTTGACAATTCCTCGTCTGTAAGGAAATAGTCGCCGTTGAATGACGGTCTCGGCGCGGAGTCCATCGCCTCAATCATCTGTTCCATATTTTCAATACCCGTAAGAATGGCTTCAATCCTCGGGTCTTTTCTGTTTATAAGGTCGTAACTCATGGCTTTCTGTTTAAAGGGTGATAACTTGATTCCAAAAACCGTTGCACATCTTCCGGTCTGTAGAAGAACTTGTGCTTTATTCGTGTAAAAGGAATCAGTCCTTTTTCACGGTACACCTGAAGGGTGCGTTTCGAGATACGTAGAATATCGCAGACATCCTGGTTGTCCATCCATTTTTTCAGACCTGCATCCTTTGAGGGGCGGCACAGACGGCCGACTTTCTTTTCAATCGCACAGAATCGTACTGTCAGCTCGTCAAAGAGCCTTTTGTCCATACATATTATTTCCATTGTCTTTGATTTTTTTGATTAAACATCCGACCGGTCACGTAGTCTGGCAGGCAAGGTCTTTCCTTTCCGGTTCAGGAAATCCTGTACTTCCGATGCCTTGTAATAGGTACGCCCGTCAATCATGTAATAAGTCACCAGCTTTTTCTGGCGATAGCGGGCGAGGGTGCGTTTTGTGACTCCGAGGAGTTCACACATATCCTGGTTGTCAAGCAGCCTGTCTCCGTCAAGGGCGGACGTCTGCCGGTTCATACGGCTCAGCCTGTCCTCGATCTTGTCAAACCGCTCCATTATCTGGTGGAGCATTATCTGGAATGTCTCCCTGTCGATCTGCATCATAATGAATCCTGTTTTAGTGTAAATTCTCTTTCTTTTACACCGGGTTGCGCAACCGGTTTCATTATGTATAGTGCCAAAATGCAGACCAATACGGAACAGAAATAACGCAACAAACAGGTATTTCACTGTTTTACAGAGATATAAAACTATAAAATTCCATAATACTCCATTAAAGACCTGTCGCAGGATTGTCGCATTTGCGACAGGCTATTGCGATATCCTGCAATAAACCATGCGACATATCCCGTTGCTGAAACTCCTTGAAGAAAGGAGTTTCCAGACTCCGGCCGCAAGAAAGTCGGCTATACGTGTTCCTTTCCCGGAAACAACGGGAAGTACATAGACCACCATCTCGTCCGGAAGGTGGAAAGCGCACAGTTTCCGTACAGTTTCAATGTCCGTACGGTCTGATACTATGGTCTGGAATACCGAACCGGAAGGGGACGTATCCTTCAAACAAATAAAATCAATCATAGGATAATCGGAACCAATGGAAAGAGAGCAGCGATCCTGCCAGAAAATAAAACCGTTCCTGTCATTCCTGAGCCACCGGAGCAGGCTGCCTTCTTCGGGGAAATAACCGTCGATGGTCATAGCCATCACAATCTGAACTTTTGCCATACCTCTGTCTGTTTTTTTTAAGTAAAGCGTGAAACTCACGCATTTTCAGGTAGAGGCTCTGGTAAGCCCATTGTAGATAATGCATGAGCTCACGCTATTTTTTGGCATAGCATAAGCTGCACGCAAAAGTCTCTACAATTTGAATTTACCAGATTCCTACCTGAGACGTCTTGCGACCTATGTATATATCCGGCATCCGTTATACGTCTGCCGCCTTATCTTTATATCTTAAAAACAGACGGAGTATTTTCATACTGTCTGCCACAAATTTAGTCATTTTTACCGGAACAGACGGTGTGTTCCCGCAAAAAAATCATTTAAGTCCGTATTTGTTCATTTTCCGGTACAGTGTGGCGGGGTTGATTCCGAGCAGTTCCGCCGCCTTCTTTCTGTGTCCCCTTGTCGCCTGAAGTGCCCTGACAATCTCCTGCCTTTCGTCCGTACCCATGCAACAGGCTGTTTCACGGAACCTTTCAGCCCCGTCCTCCTTCATCCTGAGATTCAGGTATTCCATACCGACAAGCGTTTCTTCAGAAAGCAGGACCGCCCGTTTTACCCTGTTCTTCAGTTCGCGGATGTTCCCGGGCCAGTGATACACCAGCATGGCAGCTTCCGCCTCACGGGTGAAGCCGTCCGTCCTCTTTCCGAGCTCCGCCGAAAAACGCTTCCGGAAAAAGTCTGCCATCGGCAGGATATCCTCCGGACAGTCCTTCAGTGCCGGCTGTATGATTTCAAATTCGCTTATCCTATGATAGAGGTCCTCCCGGAACCGCCTTTCAGAAATGGCCTGTTCCATATCCTCGTTGGTTGCCGCAATGATCCTTACATCCGCCGTACGTTCCTTCTGTTCGCCGACGGGGATATACGTCTCTTCCTGCAGCACCCTCAGAAGCACGGACTGGATACCGTACGGCAGCGTCCCTATTTCATCAAGGAAAAGGGTTCCTCCACGTGCCATCTCGAAGTATCCCGGCTTTGCCTGGTCCGCCCCGGTAAAAGCCCCTTTCCCGTGTCCGAAGAACAGGGATGCGGCAAGCTCCCCGGGTATCGCCCCGCAATTTACGGCAACGAAAGGGGCGCTGTGGCGGTCACTGTATTGGTGGATAGTCCTGGCAATGGATTCCTTTCCAGTACCGTTTGGGCCAAGTATAAGAACGGACATATCGGAAGGGGCGACAAGTTTTGCGTGCCGTTCGGCCAGTACCGCCGCCGGACTTGTACGCCTGTAGAGGTTGTCCGCTCCCTTCCATACGGACACCCTCCGTTTGAGAAACGTTCCGGCAAGTTCAAGCAGTTGTTCCCGGTATATCGGTTTTACCAGATAGTCACAGGCCCCGAGTTTGATGGCACGCACCGCATCCGGGAAGGATGCGTATTCTGTCATCGTTATGAACGGGACATGTATATTCTCCCTGTTCATCCATTCAAGAAGCGCGATGCCGTTTCCTTTCGGCAGACGCACGTCTGAAAGAACGAGGTCAAACTCCCCGTCTGCCAGCATCCTGCGGGCGGAAGGCTCGTCCATCACGCTCGCAGTCTCATACCCGCATTTTGCAAGCCATTCACCGATTACCCGTGAAAGCAGGATATTGTCCTCCACAATCAGTATTCTCTGTTTCATAATCTCTCCTCCCTTGGTTTTTCAAGTTCCTCTTCCGCCATACGGATAAGCCAGTCGATGGCATCGACCACTCCGCAGGCTTGTGTCTTCAGATTTTCCGGACCGGTACTGTCCGTATGCAGGCATGTCCTGTAATCATCAAGCATGTTTGTTATACCAAGCATCTCCCACATGGGATACATGCGGTGTAACGTCTCTTTCTGCCCGTCCGTGTCGTTCTCCTCAATGCAAGCCAGCAGTGCATCCCTGTTGTTCCGTGATTCTTCTATAAGCATGGAGATAATCTTTTCCCTGTTATCGGTTCCGGATGTCAGATTCCCGAAGCAGACGGAAGATACCTGTCCGGTTCCGCTGTCATGCCACAGGCCGGAGAGAAATGCCAACAGTTCGGCAGACGAGAAAGGCTTGTATATACACCCGGCAAAACCCGCCTCCTCAAAGGCTGACTTTCTCTCGTCGCCTCTTGCGGTCATGGCAACTATCGGTATGCTCCTGGAGTTTCCTATCTGGGAATTGCGCAGCAGGTGAAGCAGATGGAAACCGTCAGTTCCATCCATCTGTATGTCCGTAAGCAGTATATCATGTGTCATACTCCTGAGCTCCCTGACCACTTCCTTTATATGCCTGCATTTCCGGCAGCGGATACCGTTGCGTTCAAGCATCTCTCCAATGATTTCAAGCTGGAGCGGGTCATCATCAACCAGCAGCACATTCTGCGGCAGCCTGCCTGCGACGGAAGGTTCTGTAACATTCTCCGTTACGGTTTCGTCCGTCATCGGTAACGGTATCCTTACCGTGAAGCAGCTTCCGTACCCTTTCCGGCTCGTCACGTCAATTTCTCCGCCAAGAAGGTTCACAAGCCCCTTGGCTATGGAAAGACCGAGACCGAACCCGTCCGAAGACACATTACTGGCAGCCTTCTCAAACGGATTGAATATCCTTTCCACCGTTTCACGGTCCATGCCGATTCCAGTATCCGTGACCTTCACGACAAATATGCAGGATTCATATTCACACGAAAAAACAACCGTACCTGATTCCGTAAACTTTATGGCATTGCTGAGCAGATTGTCGATAATCTGCTCGATGCGGTCGGCATCCCCCTTCACCACGATATCCGTACCCGCCCCATTCCTGTATTCAAATAGAAGTCCCTTGTCGTTGGCCATACCGGTATATTCCTCCGCTATTCGGTCCGACAATCCTGAAAGACGGAACGGAAGCTCGTTTGCGGTTTTCTTGGCCTCTTCAAGCCTCGATATGTCAAGCAGGCTGTTGGCCAGTCTCATGATATGCCTTGACGAGGAGAGGATATTTTCAAGATACACACTACGGCGTTTCCGGTCCCTTACTCCCATAGCCAGTTCCGCACTGCCGCTGATGGCGTTGAGTGGTCCACGAATATCATGCGAGAGGGTAAGAATAATCCGCTTGCGCATCTCAAGCATCTCCCTGTTGCTCTTGTCGGAAAGTTCAAGCCGTTGCTGATATCTGTGCCGCAAACGGATTTCGTGCCGTATGGTCAGATAAAGGAGTACGGCAAATACCAGTCCCACGGACGAGATGCAGCATATCAGGAAAAAAGCCTGCTCCCTGAGTTCCGAAACCCTGCGGTGGCGTTCCTCCACACTACGCATCTCTTCACTCTCAAACTCGTTAATCAGCCTGAATATGTTCCTGTTAAGAATCCTGTTACGGGCTTCAAGCGAATCGGACAAAACCTCGAACAATCTTCTCTGCTCGACGAGAGCCGTACGGATGTCCTCTCCGAATTGCCTTACCGCATGAAGCTGCTGCACATCCGTACGCGTCCTGACTTCCGTACCGCCATTTCCGACATTCTCCTCCCTATCTTTCTTGCTCCTGCGCTTCAGCCATGAAAATAAGTTCTTTTTCTTTTCTATTCCGGCAGACGGCTCTGAACCCCTGTTCGTTATGATGGTCGTATGCGAGGAAGTTCTTCTCTCTAGTTCCGGAAGTTCTCTGGAAAGTAGGCTGTCAATCCGGCTTGCCGTTGTCGGGGCATCCATGAGAGACTTTATGTGACGTTTCTTGTCGGCAAGAAGCTGCATTACCGTATCAATGCGGAGAATCTGTGCGGAATCGGAATACCTGTCCCTGAGCCTTATCATCGCATCAAGCATCCGCTGCTCCTTTCTGTTGTACTCCTCCATGTCCGAGTGCTCCCACAGTATTGCACGTTCATTGTCAAGAAACAGCCCGATAAACCTCCGGAATGTCTCGTTAGCGAGTTTCCGCTGCTCCAGCATTTCGCTTTCCTGCTTTTCCGCCTCTTCAAAAACCCTCTTTTCATACCATACTGCCATGATTATTCCTAAAACAAGAATACCCAGTATGGCATATCCAGACAAAATCTTTAAATGAAGCGATTCCTTGTTCTTTATAATCATACCTAATATAACTTAATCCGGGCGTTAAGTTACACCAGTGCATCTATTTTGTAGTTCCAAATTCTGATAAAAATCAGTGCACGTTTTTATTGGTTCCAGAAATCCATCCTGCGCTTCTCCCATTTCTCATACCCTTTGGATTTCAGTTCGCCTGGACTCTTTCCGGTCTGCTGTTGGCAGAAGTCTGCAAAATTGCTTGCCGATGCGAAGTCGTTGCGCTCGGCCACCTCCTTCAGCGGCAGCTCCACCCTGTACTCCATGTCCTCCTCTATACGTTTCAGCCGCTCCCGGCGCAGCCATTCCGAGGGACCCATGCCGTAGTATTTTTTGAACTTGCGTCGCATCAGCGAATAGCCCATACCACACAATACTGCAAGTTCTTCCGCCACAAATGTGCGGTGACTGTAGTGGTTCACCGTCATGCGGAATACAGCCTTATCCAGTTCCGGCAGCCTGCTTTCGGCGTATGCCATATCCTTTTCTTCTATACGGAAAGGCTTGCCATACAGTTTGTTGCGTCTTTCCCTGAAGAAATAGTCACATACTCTGTTTGTCATCTCGTTGGTGCGTGCATGACCTTTCAGTGTATGCAACACATCGCACAGCACCAGCATTTCCCATGTTCGGTATTCCCGTTCCCATGTATCTGTCAGTTCATTGCACATATAGCAGATTACTTCATACTCATGAGAACAGCACAGCATAAGCATCCATGCCCTGAAATCCCTGTCCCTTGCCGACGGTGCTTCCTTATCCTTCCGCAGTGCCCTCATTGCCGTCAGCATCAGTTCCGTGTCACTCCCATAATCCGCCAGCCGTATTCTCATCTTCGGCAGCGAGTGCCGTTCCTTCACCGACATCCGTATGCTTTCCGCCAGTTCTTCCATCCGCTCCCTGCATACTTTTGCCCCACATGTTTCCGCAAGTACCGCTTTTGTAATTCTCAGCTTCATATTCCTCATTTTTAATGATTTATAATTATTCTCCGGCAAAAGTAGAGTGGAACATAGGATTTTTATTCCAAATCCTGATAAAAATCAATGCACGGTTTTATCATATTGCAGAAATGGCTTATATGTTTTATAGATGAAATACTATATTTTTTCGGTAGGATTATAGATTTGGACTGATAAAGTAATACCAGACTCCGGTAAAATAGAGCAAGTCACCTGCAATCAGTGCTGTAAGCCGCTGCTTGAATTTCAGGTCATACTTTTCCTCCTTCAGCCTTCTCAGTTCCCTGAACATATCGCTGAAATCAACGGGTGTCCAGCTTAGCAGGTGGACAGGCAGCAGAAAAATTATTTCTGGAATACGCCTCATTTCATAGGACATATAAAATGGAGCGAACAGGAACATCGGGATAAGTTCCCACCACCGGTAACTGACATTCCTGTTCTTTTCTCTTTCCTTGTCGAGACGTGCCTGTTCCACAAGGGCGGCGGCATCCAGCCTTCTCATGAAGGCTTCCTCTTTCTCTTCCATGATGTCGGCTATCACCTTGTCATCTACACCGCGTCGGTACAGTTCCTCTTTCGCCTGCCTGACCTTTTTTTCCGGATATTCTCCGGTAACATTGTTGGCTATCATCAGCAGCTCATTGGTATTGTATTCCTTGATTTTCACTGTTCTCTAATTTAACCTGTTCCACTTTCTTTTCCCCTAAGTTTCATTGTATTTCCTTATACCCGTCAGAGATCCTTCTTGGTTCGAAAACGGATAATAACCACCTTCCCGCATGGCTATTAATGCCTCTTCTGTTGCTTTCGGGCCATCGTTGAGAGAACCGGGTAAAAGGATATACCTGACTCTGTTACATCCTTTCCTGTCTTCGAAGACAACGATGAATCGGGAACGTGTCAGGTATCTTACTCCTTTCTTGAACTGGACAGAACGAATCTTGTCCCGCTCTATTAATGCCGAACTTGAACTTTTTTGAAAGATACTTCTCAAGACATTGAACAATAACCATGCGCTTGTTAGCCCCAGCCACAGACACATGGGCAGATGGTCTCTGTCCATGTAGGCCAGCCACGCGAGCAACAATCCGGTTATGGTATAGAAAACCAGATGTTTCCACAGTCTTTGTTCCTCGTTCTTGAGATTGACCTCTTCCGGATTGCCGTTTCTGGCCATTATTATTCTATCCGGATACAGGTAGCAGTATCCGATCATAGTCTTGAAACGTATCACTTTCTCCATATTCATTTCACTTGTTATTCCTTTATATTGACAATCAGTTCTTCCTATCTTTCTGTATTGCATATTCAATCAGATTGACAGCGACCTTCAATCCGATATATATGCCGAGAATAAAAGGAATGAACATAACCAGAGGCGAATCGTCGGAATCAGTGAAGAAGCACAATATGGCGACTATAAACAGCGCTTTCTCATAATAATAATAAAACCAGAGAAAAGGAGTCAGAAAGAGTTCCCGCTGCATGGTGTACAATAAGGGGCGCTGCTCTTTTTTTCTGTTCATTTCACAATAAAGAATGATGGCCATCAATATGATGACCGCACTCACAAACCAAGTCCCGGCTATGATTTCGGGAAACAATAACTTCAATACGAGCAATATACAGATACCTGTAGTGGATGCTTCATTCAAATAATAAATCTTGGGCACCATGTTATTCATTCAATTTAATGGTTCAGTCTGTTTCTCTATAAATATAGCTTCTTTCTTTTGAAGCAGAAGTCATATACTTATATTAAAGTTGCATTTTATGATTATTTATACATATTTCACACTGTCGGTTTGCCTTCGCTCTCGCCATTTTAGTATTTTGGTATCAATTATAGGCATTTACCGTTTTTATTACGACTGAGACAGAATGTATGAATACAGGATTGATAGCTGAATTGAAGGTCAGTTATAAGACAAATAAATGAAATGATGTATGGATACGGGATTCATAAACAGAATTAAAGGATATGCCGCCTTGTTCATGGCGGTAATGGCAGCAATCCTGCTTGTTCCTGTGGACGGTTATTCCAGTGAGAGGGAATATCCCGATGTGATATTGGACACCAGGTTGGAAGCTGATGTTTTTTCAGGTGGATCTCTGCAGGCGGTTTTCGAAAAAGATGGATGGATGTTCTATATGTTGGATATACGGGATTTGACTGATAGAGAAATGGCTTGCGGACATATCCTTCCCTTGGCACCATCCTATTCGCAGTATTATGTAAGGTATTGGGACAACGGCAGACTTTCAATGATCGTAGAGTGTGTGGCAAATCTGCCGGTGGGAATCCAGACTTTTTTTGATGAAAACGGGAATATATCAGAGCAGGTGGATTACAGTAAAAAATTCGGTAAAATGTCCCCACAGGATATATTGTCCATACTGGAGAGAGAAAAGGTTATTTCCTTGTCAGATGGAAGGTCGCGCAAGGTCTCGACGTCAGAATTTGCATTCTTCTTCAGTTTGGAATATGATGATAAGACGGATATATGGCTTGCGGATATTAATCTCGACTTTGATAAGGAACCTGAAGCAAACCCTGTATCTCCTTTTTACAGAAAATACGCCCGTTACAGCATCGACGGGGAAACCGGCAGGATTTTGGATGTCACATATGAAACCAGGTATGAAGAATCTGAATATGACGAAGTGGGAGCAGATTGAAAATCTCACACAGGTCGGTAGTGTAATGTATGGATTGTCATATCATATCCCCGGCAGCGATATGCCCCAGCACAATCAGAATGACAAGCGGCAATATCAGGAACAGTACAGCCCAGATACTGCTGCACTTTTCATATGACTTGTCTTGCCTTATTTTCAGATACCTCCTTTTATGATGGTAATACGCATGTAAGGCAATCCATAGGATGGCACACCAGATGCCGAATCCCCACACGATGGTATCGGCTAAACCTTTGTACGGATGAATGGGAATATTTTCCGCAGTCATAAGGCAAGCCAATGCGATGTCTGCGCAGTAAATGGTCAAGATAATGCTTAATATCAACGGCGTGTGCCATGAATACATCCTTGTGTCCATCATCCAGGTCAGACGTTCTGTCTTATAAAATAAATATCCTAATATTCTGTGTATATCCATAATCGCAACATATTTGCTCATTTTTTGGTTGATAATGGTCTGGCAGTTTATCACCATTTTAAGGTGATTTAGGTACATGTTAGTGTGTATTACTTGAATTTTTGAATCTACTTCAAAGCCCCTTTGGGAACATTACTACCTTGTCAAATTATATTGAGATGGTAAAGGAAAAATATTTTCACTGTCAGGGTAATTTTCTATATTACCAGATAACCACAATTCAAAAGTCTGATAGTTATCAAAAAAACCATAAATATATCCTTTCTTCAATAGAGTTAAGTATTCATCAGTTGTTACTTTTACACCATCACCATTTCGCATAACCTCCGATTGTTTGATAAAAAGTTCCTTGTTATATGGCAGGAAAATCACCAAATCCGGATAAATAATATTCTCATTATCCAAATCAATATGTCCTATCAATTTCCATATTTTTTTTCTGACTGCTGTCTCTTTACATGCTTTATATGTCTTGAATCCAACAGATAACAAGTTGCTTGTATCTATTATAGGCTTTTCAGAGATATAATTGAATATGCCAAAACTAAATTCTTTCATCCAACATATATAAACATATTTACCATTGGACAACTTTATCTCATATACATTTCCATATTTATTTTTAGTCATAACATTGATGTCTTTTAATGATTTGATCAAGAGTAGCTTTTAGTTGTTATCTCGACCTTGTTATGAACTTTACTTATCACACATTATTCCAGATAATAATCAATTATAGATAGCCTCTTGTTTAACTGACAGTTAATAACATAATCAGGTATAACATTTGGAGCCAAGAAAGTAATTGTAATATATCCTTTGTCAACGATGATTTTATCAATAGACAAATCCCCATAAAGTAAGTTGGTCTGTTCTATCAGATCCTTTTTGGATATATTATCTGTTTGAGAAAACACATCTTTCGTGAGTTTCTTACTTAGTCGAATTTTCATTTTATCCAATTCTTCAGATTTAAGAATAGAGAGCCATTTATCTATTTCTGTCTGTGAGTTTGGAGAGTATGCAAGTTCAACATTTACTTTTTTTCCTGACAAATCAAACTCAAAAACATTATGTTGCGGAGACTTTTGTTTTGGAGTTTCTTTTTTAATGTTTGCTGCTTGTAGAAGTATATCTAAAGTGTTGGATGCCGAAGCTACAAAGGTTAATAAGCTATCTCCTTTTCGTAATACAAATGAATTGTTTTCTAAATTGAATCTTATGGTATATAAATAATAATCTCCATCAAACCATACAGGAAACAATTCTCTTACTTTAATATATTGATATTGTTTGCATGAATAAGTATAGGGGGATTTTTTAGAAATCCAAATAGCAAGTTGGGTCAATAAAAATATAGAAGAATCTTTAAGGAAAAATTCCCCATCTTCATAGTATATTGAAGGTTCAAACAGAACTTTTTCATCTGATTTAATCAAATAAACATTCTTATCGTCAGCTCCAAATGAAAACATTATACCATTCTCCTGAACAGATAAATTCATAAAACCTTCAAGCTGCAAATTATGAAGTATCATAATATTTTGTTCGCATTGCAACTTGCTAATATCCATTGGTATGGAAATTGTTTGTAATAATGTGTGACAATATTTGATAAAATCATTTGCTTCCATATATTGTTTTTTAATTGTTCATAATGGTCTGGTGAGGAACAGCGTTCAGCTGTTATCTTGACCTTATTAGCAATCTTCCATTTCTGCATCAGTCAATCTTATTAATTGGCAGTGCTGCCGAAAATCGGAAAGGTAGAACGAATATTGCGGATATTCACGCAGTACCGGCAAGACCTTTTCTATAAAGCCTTTAACGTCATAGAGCAGAAAGTCCATATAGCAGCAACAAGTTCCTATTGCACCACCCAATAGTAGGCCTAATCCGTCGGTATCCAGAATTTCTTTCTCAATCCTATCTTCCAATGCATATCTGAAGTCCAAAATTGTTTTCTGATGTTCTGCGCTTATATTGTTGTATGGAAACGCCAGAAACACAGCTTGTGCTCCATAATGATTTATTTTATCAAAGAGAGTTGTATTGTTTTCATAATATTGTGAAACCAAGTTGGAGAAGTTGGTGCTGCCGATAGCCACATCATACCGTAGCTCATCGTTTTTTTCCGGATCCAATTGATAGGAAACAAAGACATCTTTAGGGTTCTCAAGCACTTCCTTTCCGTTATCTTTTAATGTTTTTACAATATATCCACGGAGAGCAGGAAGGGGGAACATGCCTTCTTCCAGCCTGTCGGTCCGCTCTACTTTTGAAACATACCGGTAAGAAAGCCCTTCGCCTAACATTATTTCCATCATGATGCAGAAGGCTCCATGCCCTTGATTCTCCGGCAAAGAGCACAGACCTTTTTCATAAAACGAAACAGCAAAATCATTCCGTTTATCATCATACTTGGCACAGACATAAACTTCTTCCATATTTATATCAAGCCCGTATATCTTAAGCTCGAAAGAACAATCCGTTCCCGGATTATAAGGAAAGAAATGCCATTTGTCTCTCAGAGATTCAGGCATACGAGATATGAGATACGGATAGAGGTAAAACAGATGTGCCTCTCCCTCCACTGAGAATGTAAACTCATAGTTTCCGCCTATATTAAAGTGTACATTCTTAGCTATCAGTCCAACACCTTGCTCAATAAACCTGATGCTTGTTTCAGAGTCATACTCGCCACGCTTTTCCACCATTCTCGAAAGTTCCGCTTCATTTTGTACAAACCACGCCCAAAAAGCATCAACACGGCTCTTAAACGGTATTCTTATATTACATTGGCGGATGAACTCTATCGTGTCCACATCTTCCGGTGTCAATTCATCGGCTTTTGTAAAATAAGATAATGCCTCTTTATACCTGTCAAGATAATAAAGGGCATAACCCATACGAAAATTCCAGTTGGTGTCTTGTTCGCCTACTTCACGAATGGACTCAAGTAGCACTAAAGCCTTTTCATACTCACCGACATAATTATAAGCCCGTGCCAATAACCCGGTTTCTTCAAAACCTCTTTCAGCAGGAGATATTCCTTCCAATAAATCAATTACTTTCCGGTCTTCGTTGGCTTTTGTCCAACTGTTAATTTGCTGTTTTAATTTATCGTCCATAATTATATTTTCTATTTTGTTGCTAATGGAACGCAGATAGCAGCTTGATAAAGTTGCTTATCGGCGTGTTATCTGCATTTACATTTCTTCGAAAATTGAATCTAAAAGACTATTCAATTCATCATCTGTAAGATTGAAATTTTCTTGTTCAATTTTCATACTCTCGTATATTTCAGCCATTGCCTCGCCTTCGGTAGAGAAAAACTGGTCGGCTGATTTTATACTGTATTCGTCAACAAGCATTTTCCTAAATACTTGTTTAGCTGTTTCGATTTTCTTTTCTTTTTCCATATCTATTTTCTTTGTTTATAGCGGGTAATGGTTCAGCAGGGAACGGTTTGTCGTCATCCTGCGTCGTTAGTGATATTTTTACCATAACTCTTCTGCGGAGAAATCACCTAAGAAGAAATATAGCATCATGGCTATGTAGTACAACAGATACAGACCTATCGAAAAGCATATAATCAACATTATCATTTTCTTTCCTTTGCCGTATTTCCTTTTTCTCAATAGAACGATCAGCGACAGAAAAATCGCTATGAGTATTATAGTTAATGCACATGCAATCATATATCTATTATATTTTGAATTTGTAAATAATGCTGTTATCACTAATTGTATTGCCACCGGAATATCATTTACCTAAGAATTATCAATTTCATTTGGCCTACAATATTTATGAAATTATAATCTATTCATGTATCATCCAATGTGAAAACGGAAGAAACCGCCCATTATATGGGGCGTTTGGAAACGGAATCCCACAAAGGCGGTTTCTCTCTATTCAGTTACAGAAAATACTTACCAGGCATATTTCTTCCACGGACTGTTCTCGTGTGTCAAAAGCTCGTCTGCAGTATCTTTCATCACAGAATTGTACGCATTCTTGCCTCCCCAAAGTGAACGGCCTATGACATAACTCATGGCCATGTCTTTCCAGGATGAGAAAGTCGAATGAGCCATGTTGTAAGCGGAATCAATATATTTCCAGGCATCCGCCTCTGTTATGTAACCCATTTCACAACATGCACGGGCAAGAAAGCAGATACGTCCTGCATCCCAGCCTGCCACACCATAACGTTGCAAATCTTCTTTTCCTGCAATGACTTTACATCTGATCAGTTCGTCAAATGTTTCCTGAAGATTCTGGAATTGCGCTACAATCTTGTCATAGTCTTCCTGTGAACTCATGTTCTGTTGGAAGACTTCATCCTGGGCTTCCGGCTTGTCAAGCAGAAATGCCTTGTACACAAAAGGAAAGTAATACCGGTACCCTTTTTCGCACAGGTAGTCCAGTTCCTTCCTGGCAGAATCCGTACTTTCGATACCCCACCATTCCCCGAGTATCTTGGGCAATAAGTCTGCAATGCCTGTTTCGATAGAGTTTTGATAGGCTCCTTGTTGTGAAGCGTACATGGCACCTACGGCCAGTTTCTTGCATTGTTCGTCACTTAGTCTTGACTTGGGATTCAGGCATACCCCCTTGAAAGACCGTTGGATTTTTCTAATTGTGGAAACTGCGCCTTTCCCTTTCTTATATAGCCAGAAACCTCCGACTACAGCGGCAATTGCAATGGAAAACCAAAAATCGTTGCTCATCCCTTCACGCTTTATTAATGATTAATACTTTTATTTTGACCAATGTTGCTGCTTCCAAGGTGATTCCTCATTCTCCAAGAGCAGGCTTACGATATCATATGCTGTTTCACTATCATCCGGATCTCCATGCCATACACCTCTACCCATAATGAAACTCCTGCCATATTCTTCCCATGAAGAGAAATGTTCAACTGCGGTATCTGCCGCAATCTGCATAATCTGCCACATTTCTTCTTCATTAACGTAACCGCAAAGATAAGCCCAACGTCCCAGATTTACCAGTCGTACCAAGTCCCAGGCTATGACACTCTCCGGCATCCTGTCTTCCGGGCACCATTCATTTTCAAGCATACTCTCCATTATCAGGCAGACATCTCCCATCTTGCTGTCTTCATCACACCTTTCTTCTTGTGAAATGTTTTCAGGCCCACGTGTGCGGATTTCGGCAAGTGCATCATCTGCTTCGGCATGATGTCCTTCTTCAAGCAACCATTTGACAATACCCAACGTACTGTCCCTGTCAGTAACATCCCACCAGTCTTCAAGAGTATATTTGATAGTTTCAACATCTTCGTCACTCTCTATCGCGTCCACTTGCTCATCATTGTAAACCAACATAGGGGCACCAAAGGCCAACAGACGGAGTTGTTCGGGCGTCAGTTTGCAGTCCCCGGTTCTGTTGATAGTCCACTCGTCATCCCCGAAAGCTTCCATCATCTGGGCCATGGCATCTGATGAAGATAACTTCTTGCCAAGGGTACCGTCCATTGTTTCCCGCATCATCTGCTGTGCGTATGCCAGATTCTGCATACCAGCCTGTGCTACAGTTGCAGGATCCACACCGGCGGCTCTGAGCATAGCCTCCTGTTGTGCCTGAATTTCTGCCATATTTGGAATGTCGGCGCCAATTTCAGCCATTATATGTTCCTGCATCTCCCCAGGCATTTGAAAGCCTGGAATGTTTCCGAACATGGATTGAGCCTGTTCCATCGCTGCCTTTACTGCGGCTTCCTGAGCCGCCTTTACCATTTCCTCAGGACTTTGAGGATTTGCTTTTTCTTTTGCCATATCGTTCTATTGTTAATTATATGATTTATTACCCTTCAGCTCCCGCTGTTAAAAGTATTTCCGTTATTTCGTTAAAACCTCTTTCGCTTGCATAATACAACGCCGTGTGCTGAAGATTGTCCGCGAGATTCACGTTCGCTCCATGGCTCACAAGAAGGGTTACAAACTCATTGTTACCCTCTCTTGCTGCAAGGATAAGCGGCGTTTCCCCGTTCTCGTTCTGCAAGTCCGTCTTTGCATTCGCTGTCAACAGCTCGTTCCCTATAAACTTGTTGCCCGACCATGCCGCAAAATGTAACGGACCGTTCCCGTTGAGCATCACTTTATTGGTATCGGCACCGGCTTCAATCAGCATCTTTGCAACAGTCAGATTGCCTTTCAGGCAGGCTATGATCAAAGGCGTTTCACCACCGTCATTGAATGAGTCGGTCAAACCTGGCGAGGTGGCAAGAAGTGTCCGGACTATTTCGGCTTGGCCATTGAAAACGGCCTGATGAAGCGGTGTATTGCCTTGTGCATCAGTTGTACCTTCTACAGAAAGACGTACCACTACTTCTCGTAACCCGTGTGCGGTTGCGTAGTCAATTGCCTTGTGACCGGTATTGTCTGCTATTTCCGGATCAGCTCCCTGTTCTATCAGAAACAACGCCGCATCAGTACGTCTGTTGTCAAGAAGACGGATTAACGGTGTCTGCCCTTCACTGTCCGTGGCATCAAGTTCAGCTCCATATTCCACCAGTCTCCCGATGATTTCCTTGTTCCCGCTTCTGGAAGCTGCATGTAACGGTGTCTCCGACAAATTATTGGCGATGGAAACATCCGCATCATTGTCAAGAAGGAGATTGACAATATCCCGATAACCTTTCAGGCAGGCATAATGCAAAGGGGTATTTCCTTCCGCATCCCTCTTGTTCACATCGATACCGCCTTTCTTCAAAAATATTTGTACAATGCCTTTCTGCCCATTGCGGCAGGCATTTAAGAAAGTCAAATTATTGTCCATACATTCTCAACTATATTTCAGTAAAAATTTCACAAGAGTTTCGTCATCCTTTTCCATGGCAATATCCAATGCCGACAGACCTTCATTGTTTACCGCACTCACATCCGGAGAGCCGAAGTCCATCACAAGGGCCGCCGCTTCCTTGGATCCTCTGGTCGAACTGCCAGCTATATAGTGCAGAAGAGTATTACCCCAGTTGTCTTTGGCATTTATATCAGCTCCAGCTTCAAGAAGCAGTTCAAGGGTTTCGGCATCTTCATCCGTACAACTGCGGCCTCCATATGGGTAAGACCTTGGAAAGCCCGCAAAACGGGGTATGTTACCATCCCAAAAACGTCCCCCGTAGAGGTTCATAACCGGGGTCTGACCCTGCATGTTCACGGCATTGACATCAGCCCCGCTCTCCACAAGATAACGGACTGCACAAACACCGACTTCATATCCGGCTCCCTGACAGGCTACGGACAAAGAAGTATTACCGTACTTGTCAGCTGGACTGTCCGGAGTCCACCCGCATTCCATCAGACATTGCAGAAAATGCAGACAGTCTTCCTTGCAAAAACTTTTGTGCCTTTTATTGCTCATCCACACGGCAAAGGCTGTCCGCTCTTCCGAATCCCTGAAATCAGGATCTGCTCCGCCTCTGAGCAGCATCTCTGCAGCGGAAAAATTCTCCCAAGTCAGGGCACATCCTAACGGGGACTTGCCATGGAAGTCATACATTTTTTCGTCCTCGCATATTGTCTGTGTATCCGTTCCGGAACGCAGAAGGGCATCCAGCGCTGTCTCATCGTGATACCTCAATGCCTGGAAGACATCCAGTCCACCGGCAAGGGCTGCAAGTTCGTCCGTTTCCGGATCCTGCCCCGACAGCAACGCTCCGATACGTCGGGCACCTCCCTCAGCAGCAACCTCAAAAGGAGTCTTGCCACTATTGTTCTTTTCTTCCGGATCTATCTCTCCGCTTTCCAGAACAAGTTTCGCCGTGTGGCAGCATTGTATCTCCAGGGACTTGAGGTTTTCCAGTTCTTCATATGTTTCCTGCTTGGACTGTTCGGAATACCAACGTTCTGAAAAATCGGCTATCCTTCTTTGTCTGCTTTTTATATCGGATGCTATGTATCCTGCAGACCGGGAGAGCAGGTGCAGCACATTGTCTCCGTTGCTGTCAGTGGAGTCTGTCCTGGCTCCCGACTTCAGAAGGATATCAGCCATCAGGAAATGACGGTTGCGCACCGCTTCGAGCAAGGCGGTTGTATCCTTGCCCGACCGTGGAACTCTTGCTCCTTTGGAAAGGAGCAGTCCGGTAATGTCTGCTAATATCGCTTCATCAGGACAAGAATTACGACGTGCCATGACACATAAGGGCGTATCACCTTGATCGTTTTTCACGTTAACGTCTGCACCCCTTTCCAGAAGAATGCCAACGGCTCTTATATCTGAAAAATAGCAGGCTGTATGCAGGGCAGTATTATTATCATGAATTTCGTCCCTGCTTTCAAGCGGAACATCCTGATATGCCTCAAGTATAACAGTTTCCTCTGCACCGGATGTATGGTAATAGTATATTTCTTTACATGTCATTGTTTCTGGTTTTTGAAATTAGACTCTCTATATGTCTGAATTTACCGCCAAGACGACCGGATATGGACTTGACTTCCTCATATAATTGCAACTTGAAGGCTGTTTCTGCTTTCAGACGCAGAAGTATCGTGTATGCAAGTGAAGGTGGGGTACCTTGAGGCATCGGATAGAAAGGTCCGTCTTCCTCATGGAAGTAACGGAGAAAAGCTTCCGGAAACCGCTCCAGACCTGATAATGGGCTGCTGGATACAAAATGTTCAGCTTCACAAAGCAGCTTATGACACTCATCATACCATCCCACCATGAAACAACACAATGCTTTGTTGTATAATAGACAGAAATCCTTGTGTGTAATTCTGGCAAAGCAGGCATAGGCGGCCGGGAAAGCCTTGCTGCATAAAAACGAGACACCCGTAGCAAACAGCTTTTCCTCTTCTGCCTTGGGGATATTGTTGCGGGTACCGGCAAATTGAACCATAATCGCGATATGTTCTTATTGTTCTATTACAATTTCACCATTCTTGCTTGTCTCGAATGAAATGGAATAGTAATTTGTCCACACGCGATGTCCCTTGACTTCCGATTGCTCGCCTTTCTTTACAAAATTCAAATCAAAATTATGCTGAAGCTGACGGTAGTCGTTTTTGTACTCATCGCTCCACTTCTCCCACTTGTCTTCATGCTTTTTGGGTACGGGAGAAATATAAAGTACATACTTCCCGACAGACTGGAACTCATACTGGGCGCCATCTTCCTGTGCTGCAACCAATTCTCCAGCCTTTTCTACATTGCCGCGTATGTCCTCAGCCTTCAGCCCGTCAATATCAATGGCGGTCGAATATTTATATGAGTCATATACGGCACTGCCTTTTTCCGGTTTCTCTGCAACAAATTCACCGTCTCTGTAATTGATGGTCAGTTCATATTCATAATCATCATTGCCAAGATAGTCCACTTCAATTTGCGTCAGGACGTTTTCCAGCTTGCGGTTTCCTTCATCCTCAGTCCATTCTATGCGATATACCTTGTTCGTTTCGGTATCTACATTGGCCTTTACAAGTTCCTTGACCTTAGTGATACTTTCGTCAGAAGTCATCGCGTAATCCTTGCCTCCTAACGAACAGGATACCGCCGTCAGAGATACAGCAATTGCGACAAATAGATTTTTTCGTGATTTTGCATTCATAATTTCAAATTGTTTCTGGGTTATTAATAAAGGGGTTATTGGTTCAACAAGGAACGGAATTCATCGAACTCGTCTTGAGAAGCAAAATATTTGGTTTCAAACACGATGTATCTGTCAGGAAGATCGACATTGCACTGATTTTCTTCGCTATCATCTTCAATCGTCCGGATATCGGAAATCAGAAAAGAATCATATACGATTTGTCCCTTTTTGACTTTGGGATAGGTTACCCGTCCTTTGTCAATTGTTATCGAGCCTCCCTGGGCCGCCAGCACCCGGGCTTTGCGTATGCTGTAGAGTGTCATTATAAGCAGTAAAGCTCCGCCGACAATCAGAATGGTGGACAAGGTGCCGGATGGAAGAATAAGCAAAGGCACAACAATCATTCCTATGCCAAAGGCAAGACTCGACAGCTGGTTGGTCAATGAGCTTTTGGGGGTGTAAACAAACGTCCTGTGAACACTCTTGAATTTTTCTTTTGTCTTTTCTGTTTCCATTGTTGTATATATTTAATTGTTTATATTTCTTTGAAATAAAAAACTCCGGCGATACACGGTCATGACATGACGGTTTGTTACGTATCTCCGGAGGTATCTGACAATCCTGCTTTTACAGATATGACGGAAGGAGGTATGTATATTCTGTAGCACCTTTTGTTGACTACTGGAAAATATGTTTGAAAAAATATTCGTAACATTTTGATAATTAGCTGATAATTCATATCGTAACGCGCGATGCAATGAGAGAGAGAGGGAGAGAGAGAGAGAGAGAGAGAGAGAGAGAGAGTAACGAAATTCCCCACATATCCAAATTATTGAGCACTTTTATCACATCAGATTCTTCTGAAAATAAAATGTTTTCCTGGACGACAATAAAAATGAAAGGAATAATAATTAGGCACATGAAAAAGACCCCCGCCCAAAAAGACGAAGCGTCGCTACTGAAAGTTCCATTTATCAGATATGAGCGACATTCATTTGTACCATTGCATCTCATACATGATTAACTAATATTCTGATTACAAATATATGTATTTAGCGGTATCTCACAATATCTTTAACATTTTTTTTGCACGAATAATCTGCCAATCCAAATGCCAATGTCAGGAAACTTTTTCAGCAAAAAAACATCAGCCTGTAAGTTCAACTGTCAACATCCCATAATGATAATGGTTCTTCCTTTTTCATTTTCCCTGTTATTCTTCAAACTCGCCCTCTATCATTCCATTGAGATATTTTCCGGGGTCCGCGATAAAATCATCCCACTTGGCTAACGGATGGAACTCCTCGTGCTCAACGTCCAGATACCATAGCTTTTTATCTTTGGAACTCCACAACAGCATATAGCCGCTGTAGTTATCCATCTTAACCATGATAGAGAGCAGTTTTTTCCGCTTCCAGGTCATCTCCTGCACATCCATGAAGGAGTAAAGTTCTGCCCATTTCACCAGTTCCCGCTCCGGAAATTCCAGACGAAGCGGTCCGGTCTTCAGGTATTCAACAAGATTGGAAGGCAGCTTATAAGGTTTCAGCTGACGTACCTTTTCCTGTTCGTTGTGCCAGTCCTCCGGTTCCAGAGCTTTCAAATAGGCGGCCATTTCCAGGTTTTTGTTTTGCACTGCCACTGTATATGGCCGGTCGCCATATTTATCCGGGATGGTGATGTCTGCACCATGCTCCACAAGCCAGCGCACCATGGAAAAATCATTGTGCCGTGCAGCCTCGGTAACAGGAGTGGAAGCATAAGGAAATACCATGTCCGGCTTGTGGTAGTTGATGTCCGTACCTTTTTGAACCAGATACTCCGCCAGCAGCTGATTCCCGTGGCTTGCCATACTGCGCAGGGCTTCACCGCCGTATTGTTTCAAATCCATGTTTAGTCTGTCCAAAATGGGAAGCACGTCAGGATCATGACGATCCGCCAGGTGCAGAAACAGACGGCATATATCCCTTTGCTCTGCAGGGATTCTGGCACCGGCATCTGTCAAAAAGGAAAACAGGTTCAGGTCTTGACTGCGCAGGGAACCGTAAAGCAGTTCTTCCGGCTTATAGGTCAAGTCCGCTCCGGATTCGATCAGCAGCTGCACCATGTCCATCCGTTTTTCCAACACAGCCAATTCCAGTGGGGAGGCTTCTTCATCCCGTGGCCAATCGTCAAAATTTACCTGATAATGTTGTAGCTCGTTGGGAGAGTATCCTGCATGAAGCAGTGATTTCAGTTTGTCGATGTCGCCGTTGCGGATGGCCTCCATCATAGGAGGCACATTTGAATAGACTATGTTACTCATATGAATTATCTGTTTTTATTATTGAAAGATTTCCTCATACCGCTCTCTCAGTTCCTTCGGAGCCGCCTTGATGGCCTTGCTGCCTCCGTTTTCGGAGGACGGGCCCCAGATAGCCCAGAGCAGGCACTGCCAGGCGATGGCCCGTAACTTCGGATCTTCGTTTTCTTCCGGCAGGAGATAAGCGGAGAAGTGGCTCTTTACTGCCAGCAGCGCATCCAGGCTTTCCGCATTGGCAATCAGGCTGCGGAATTCCTTGGCAGGCTTCAGCCACTGCATAGATAATGCGCCCCGGACCAACACACCCAGTGTCCATGTCTGAAAACCGAACTTCCGGATAAAGACATGAAGGAATTTCTCTTGCAGCGAGGAATGCTCGTCGTCGCAGAGGTCAAGATACTCCGTCACCAGCGGTGCCCATCGTTCTCCCTCCAGTCCCAAAGCAAACACGGCGAAAGTGCCGGGCATCGCGCAGAATTCTTCCGCGAGATTCTGGTAGAACTCATATTCCCGCATCGCCAGACGGGCATACCGTTCCATGGCCGGGTGCAGATCAGGGTACTGCACGGCACAGGCAAAAAGCTGGTTGACTCCCTTCTTGGGCAGACCGGGAATCGGCAAATAGATTTTGTCCTTTCCACGGAAATCCACTGAATAGCTGCGGGGAAATGTCTCCTGTTCCAGTACCGCACACAGATAGTCCAGAATCTCCGCGTAGCACTCTTTTGTAGAGTCTTTGGCGGTAATGCGGATGGTAGCAAAAGCATCGTTGGCTGTTGCAGTAAAATGCCCCGTCTTGCGCTGCCGGATGTCCTTTGGCAATTTGCCGCTTCCGGATGTTTTCAGCTGCTTCACCATATCAGGACGAATCTGGGACACCAGACCAAGTATGTGCTCGGTGGTAAGTGTGTTATGGCTGGCTCCATACACCGTATAGCATACTGCCACATAGCACGCAAAACGCAGCAAGCCGTCATCCACATCCTCAGGACGCAGTTCCGGACACACAGTGCAGGTCGGATAAGGAATAAAATCATCATCATCATCTTTTTCACCTTCAACCTCAAAATACCGCTCCTGCACCTGCTTTTCGATATACTTTTCCAGCGTGTACCCGATCTCCTTCCAAGTTGTCAGCCGCCGCAGGGCATCACAGAATGCAGCCGCCTCCTCATAGGGAAATCCCTTCAAAGGCAGTTTGGACAGATACCGTTCTACCAACTGGTCGGGAAGAAAGGGGGTTCCACTCTGGTTCCTGACAACCGTCGGAAAGCCGGAATGGTTCTCTTTTGCCTTCCCATCCAAAACATCCTGAATGCACTGGTCTGCGTGTTTCAGCACTTCCGGATCCGTGTCGGGTTTATGTATCAGATAATAACGACCGTTTACACCGTCGCGCTTCGGTAGATTCATGGCTCAATGTATTTATTATTATTTTTATACTCAAGACATATCATAGCTGGAGAAAAACCTGTTCGTAAAGCTCTTTCAGTTCACCCGGAGCTGTTTCCAGCACTTTCTGACCACCCTTGGCACTGGCTTTGCCCCAGATCACATAGCAGACCGTTTCCCATGCGTATTGCAGCACTTCCTCCGGGCTGGCTTCTGTTTCCTCAGCGGGTTCCTCGTCCTCGTCATCATCCTCGTCGGAGGAAAAACCACTTGGAACGATCTCGGACAGGTGGATTTTTGTCTCCAGCAGGGCGCTCAGGCTTTCAGCATTTGCCATCCACGCGGCATAGTCCTTGGAATACTTCATGTTCTGCATGGACAGCACCCCACGGACAAATACAGGAACGGTATCGGCGGTAAATCCGAACTGTTTCACATACTCCCGAAGGAATTTTTCCTGCAGGCGGGCGTGTTCATCATCACAGAGATCGAGATAATCCCATACCAGTTTCCGCCACTCTTGCCCAAGCATTCCCAAGGCAAACACAGCAAAACTGCCGGGGAGGGCACTCTGTTCACAATCCAGATTGGTGTACTGCTCATATTGCCGCATTGCAAGTCGGGCGTACCGTTCCAGCAGAGGATAAAGTGACGGATATTGGGCAGCGCAGGCACAAAGCTGATTGATTCCCTTTTTGGGCAGTCCTGTAATGGGAAGATACCTCTTTTCCGGTCCTTTGAACTCCAGGGCATAGCTGCGGGGAAAATCCTCCTGCTCCAGAAGCTCACACAGGTAGTTCAGCACTTCACGGCAGCATTCCTCTGTGCTGTCCCTGGCAGTGATGCGGATCACGGCAAAGGCATCGTTGGCCGATGCGGTGAAGTGCTCTGTTTTCCTCTTTTGCAGAGAGAGCGGCAGCCTGCCGGTCCCATGTTCCCGGAGCTTTTTCACCATATCAGGGCGTACTTTCTCCACCAATCCAAAGAGATAATTGGTTGACAAATATTCATAGTTCGCTCCATATATCTTATAGCTCACCGCTACATAGCAGGCAAAGCGCAGCAGCGGCTCCGGGACCTCTTCTGCACGGATACCCGGTTTCAGGGAGTACTCCTGTTCTTTCCAGTAGTCATCTTCATTGCCTGTCACGACAAAATACTTCTCGTGCAGCTCCCGTTTCAGCATATCAAGTAAATGGTGGTCAATTTCACCCCACCGGCTCTGTCGGCGCAGGTTTTCGCTGAAGGCGATGGCCTTTTCCGCATCCAGGGTCTCGGCCCGCTGTATTTCGGTCCATGCCCTAAGCAGTTCCCACACCTCAAAGGGCGCGCCTTCGCTACTGACCACTACCGGCGGCCAGTGGGAATCACCAAGCCGCGTGATTCTCCCGTCAATGGCATCCTGGATGCACTGGTCAAAGAGCGGTTGCAGTTCTTCCTGTACCTCGGGCTTCATCCAGTAACAACGCCCGTCATGACTATTTCGTTTTGGTAGATTCTTTGATTTTTCTTCTGCCATATTCATCCAGTAATTTGAAATACTACATTTTTCTATTCTCGTTTCCCGTTCTCATAGCATGTCATATCCAAGTCAGGCTATTCCGCGTTCTCGGTCTTCTTTGTTGCAACATACATCTGATTACGGCTCGTGGGATTGTCCGGTTCCGTCATTTCCAGCAGTCCGGCTTCAATCATCGGGGTGATATATACGTTCATCACGTTCTTCCGGGCTTTCAGTCCCAGATGCTGCATGATGTCAAACAAAGGCTTGGGTTCCGCACAGAATTTCAGAATTTTTGCTTTTCTCTGTTCCTGTCCGCTGGAAGGTCTTGTAACCTTTTCTTGTGTCGTTTTCTTGGGTTGTTTTCTTGGGTCGTTTTCTTGTGTCGTTTTCTTGGGTTGTCTCGATGATTCCTGTTTGCCCAATTGCAAAGTAAGTACCACATAATCAGGACGGCTTTCCTCGGCAACGGTCGGGGCTGGCCACCCAAGATATTTCCACCCGCTGACAATCTTATCCACCCCGCTGCCAGCTTTTTCTGCACGCCCAAGCATCATGAACATCTTCTGAAGAATCGGATTACGACAAATACTCCGTCCTCCTTCGAAGTACTGTTGTCTGGAAACCAGCATCATACCCTGATTCATGAAAATAAGTCTGTCATCAGTACGCTCCACTATGATATGACCTTGCGCATTTATGTCCTGATGGACGATTGCGTTTATAAGTGCCTCTCTTACAGCATCATGTGCGGGAGTTTCTTCCTGACGTATTCCGTCCTTCATCATGAAGGGACGCGGCAATGATTGTATGAGGCGGTTATATACCCTCATGTAGAATTGATAGAGGTTCGCTTCCCAGGTACCGTCCGGGTAAATACGGTGCGTCCAGCGTATATTGGGGTCGTCAGTAGCAATACGCTCCCGGTAATCGACAAAATATGTAGGATCACCGGAATTGTTGACTATACTGTCATATTTGCCGAACATAAGGATTCCGGCCAGTGTGAAGCCTTCTTTGCCGGTTTCATATTCAGTCGCGTAGGCTCCGACCTTTTTCAGAAAATCCATATCGCTGATACCCGTCCACGGGTGAGTGGGCTGCAGGCTGGCGAGGGTCTGACGGTACTGGTGCAGTGTCTCAATATCAATATCCCTCTCAAAATCAAATCCGGCAAGAATACGGCTGTCCTGTGAGTGACGGTCATGTTCCGCATCAGCGAACATACGCCTTACTTCGGCATCCGTACAGACATAGTCACCTTCATGGTTTCTCCTGTAAGTGTTGCCGAACGGGCTGTTGTTGATATATACAGGACGAAACTCGTAACTTGCACGGGGAATTTCGCATATAAGGATAAACGACCCGTCAACCTGTTCTATCCTTACATCCGATTCGCGAGGCAGACAGACGCTTGTTTTGCCTTTATTATGCGCACAGTCCCAAAAGATCTTTTTATACCGTATTATGGTTTCCTCCGTCAGTCCGTCGAAAAGAAAACGGTTGTTCTTTTCCACGACCCCAAGTACGATTGTCCCTCCATTGGTATTGGCGAAAGCCGAATAACTTTCCCAAAAGCTACCGGGAAGACCTCCGCGTGCTGATTTGAACTCAATTTCCGAGGTTTCCCCTTTGCCTATCAGTTCTCTGATGGCATTCTTTGTATCTGTTAAATTCTTCTCCATGACAAGCTCTGGTCTGTTTAAGGGCGCAGCTGTTCTCTGCGGCTTACGTTAAGTAATTCTGCTATTCAGGATAAGGTATGCAAATCGGGTTGGCAGGTATTCGTACACCTTTTTGACACGGTGGCCTGATTGGCATCCGGCTGCTTTGCCAGCCATAGATTGGTCTTTCCGGCTTCGGCCAATACTGCTTTTATGCGATTAATTTCCTTTCCCATATGCTGATAAATAGCTTCTTTCTGCAAATATAATGTTTTTTACTGATAATCATTTTGTCACGCAGGTATTTGTCACGGGGACAAGTGGAATCTTTTCATCAATCCAAAAACCGGGACTTTACTCTGCAAAGGTTGATTCACGCCTTACATTCCTGTCAAGGAATGCCCTGCTTGACGAAGACAATCTTCCTTTCCCCTTGGTTCGGGAAAGCGTATTGACTGTATCATCCTTGTCCGGAATAGTCGCAAATCTTTTGTGGCAGAGAAAAGTCATACTCAAAAAAAGTTAATCCAATACAGGAATTTGTAGATTATGCGTGTCTTTAGGGCATAATAGAGAAAAGCATGTAGAAAATTTATGAGAAGAATATTTTTCGTTACTTCATTGGTTCTGATGTTGTGCTGCGTTGCAATGGCAGAAAAAAAATCAAAAACTATACGCTTGACATCAGCAAGGTGAATCAGGAAGCCTCCAACTTTCATATCAAATGTTCTTTCTCGCTGGATTTCCAGGACAAGGACAGCAATAGTATTTAAGGGAGAATCCGACGCAATATACTGAAAGATTCTCCCTTTTTTACTCCGCTATGTTACACAATCTTTCCAAAATCCGATTTTTGAGCCCGTGGACTTCCAGTGAAGAAATCGGGTTCTGTGATTTCCTTCGTTACAAAAGATTATCCGTTAAATCTTAATCTCATCATATGCTTTTGCCAATGTAACGTGCAGCCTTTTTGACTATGGAAATGATAACAGTGCCTTTTTATTGAATTATGCCCCATTTCTATATCACCACATATATTAAAATATAGATTAAAGGCTATTAAGTAGAAGAATCCATCAATAATTTGTTTGCAAAAGCACAGAAACCTGGATACTTTATAATCAGCTTGCAGACCAAAAACAGCTTATGCCGACAACGATTATCTGGGTGAAGTATTAAGCAATCTGATTGATAATGCCATCAAATACTCAAAGGATAGTGTGGAAATAAACATCACGGCAGAAGAAAGTGAACGCTACACCATTCTGAAAGTACGCGACAATGGGCTGGGCATATCCGAGTCCGACCAGAAAGTTATTTTCCAAAAGTATGAACGCGCAGCAGCTGCAAAGAGCAGCCGCAGAAACGGAGCTCCAGGCTTCGGACTCCGACTACTCTTTTGGATGCCCTGCAGCCCGGTAGTTTCAATGACAGAAACAAGGGCTTTGCAGGTAGGGAAGCGGAGGAAGTCTATGACAGGGTATTCTTCTTCACGGATGTGGATACCCTTCTTCTTCCTGATGATGAACTGGTAGAGGAACTGGGTCTGGACAATCCGGAATGGTTTGAATAGAAAGGAAATGAATCAGTCAAAAATCAAGATTTGTTATGGATAAAGAGTATGTAATGAGAGTGGCTGCGACAATTCGCGAACAGCTGGTAACGATGACCGACACGCCGGTCCTTATGTCATGGGGCATCGAGGAGTTTATGGCAACAGTATTCAAGAACCTCCCAGGACTGAAATTCCATGTAAACGGAAGACTCTTCCAAGGGGAAGTGCTGATCTGTCTGAACGGCTCGGACTATTATGAAGTATTTCTCCGGAACGGGACAGACATAGAGTGCCTCAGTGACGAAGTCTGCTTCGATGAACTGGGAGAACTGATAGACCGCCATATTGAAAGCGGAACTGACAAAGAGGAATATGCACGCTTCTGTGAACAGGCAGCCATGTCGCTCTAATATGAAAACAAGAAGTCCTTCAATTATGTTGGAGGGCTTCTTGTTTAATTTCCAATAATACCTCTACCGTTTGCCGTTTTGAACGGTTTTCATTAACGCATCACATATCAGAGCATTTCCTGATATACAGGATATCTCTTTCAATGCGGTTTCAGCTTCCGCACCGCCTTCAGTCCCATGATGGGATACGAGCCATTCCTTGATTTCAGGAAATACACTGCCTTCAGACAGTTCCCATTCAGGAACAATGCACCGTACCAGTGAATCATATACATAATCACGGACACCGTTCCCGACCAGTTTCTCACAGAACCGTTTCATGTTCACCTTTTCATAACCGAGGCACACGCATCCCGAGTACACGGAAAGCATGTCTGATGGCTTGACCGGACCATGTTCGCTGCATTTCAAGGCAGCCTCCGTCAATGGCAGCATCAGGCTGTTTTTCAGATAACGTACACTTCTGCCCATAGAATAACCCGCTTCAAGGGCCTGAACCATGTGTTCAATGAAAGATCTGCAGACATCTGCCAACCGGACAGCTACATCCTGCCGGTCACCCTGCAGTCCGGCAGCAGGACGGACTTTTTCAAGCTGCCTTACCCGGTCCCTGTCCATAAGTGCTGCCTGCAAGTGTTCAACCATGGCATTACGGTAATGCTGCCATGTATCTTTCCTGTCACGGCTGTCTGCAAATGTGATTTCCATATAGCCTCCGGATACCGGTGCCGCTATCTCCAGCTTGCCGCTGCTGACTGCCATATCCGATTTCCTGTCCCATCTGACACCATCCACAAGGACATCACCGCTGAAAACGCTTGCCGGTACAGGAATGGACTCTGCCGGGGTTTTGCTTTCCGTCACCCATAGATATATGGCAGAGATGTTGTAGGCGTTCTCCTCGTTCCTTACTGCAGTTACTCCGGCATTGTCCCAGACAAGAAAACTGCGTCTGTCATACTGTACGGTCCGTCCGTTGTCATCCTGCATTGTACGGTGCGTGAACACTATCCGTTCCCTGCCGAAAATGCGGACCATCGCTGTGTAGGACAGAGGCATATCCATCGGTTCCCCTTTGATTTTCAGTGTCCCGTCAGAAATCTCGATGCCGTCAGCAGAAGATTTTTCCGGTTTATCGTTCTTTTCGGCATTACCGTACTCCGATGGATTTTTCCTTGCTATGCTATGGCTGGAAGCGTTAGTGTTCAGAGATTTGTCGGACAATAAACTGGAAATCAGAGATTCCTTAAAAGGTGGTGCGAGCATCAGGGTGACGTCCTCCGACAAGGGAGGCAGCTCGTATTCTCTGGCCGGATAAGGATTCGGATAGTTGAGCCAGTATCCCAGTTTCTTCGGTCGGCTTGATGTGCGCAGGAAATCCCAGAAATCTTCCGCCCGGCACAATACATCTCCATTATTGTCAAGGGTATTCACGATTATGGTTCCGTCCGGCATGGCATGAATGGCTCTGAAGGATTCGTTTCCTAATACGCCGGGACGGAGGCGCAGCACTTCGTTAGTCTTCCGGTTCCAGAGACGGGCATAGTCGGTGCGGTTGCCGTTCGAGCAGCTCTCCACCAGCACCCACTCCTTGTAAAACTCACGCAGACGGAAAGAGCCGTCTCCCGTGCGGAGCGGGGCGATACGACATTCCTGTGTCGCCATGTTCAGATCAAGCAGACCGGGTTCCGTCCATATCCCGCTGCTGCTCCTTGCCGTGTAGTCTCCCAACAGAAGAAGACGGGTGGTTTCTGGCACAGGAATGCAGCCGCTGCTGAACCTGTCATATCCGGACATGAGGAACGGCATCCTGTAATATTTCCCGTTGCCTTCATAACGGAAAATATGAGAAGTGCTGAACTCTCCCGGAAGGATATACAATGTTCTTTTGCCGTCTATGCCAAAACTGGGAGCATAGTTCATGCCTTTAGGCAAGATGAGACGACTGACATGTTCCACACCACGGGGTGTCATGGTGTGTACGATGGCACTCTGGACATCGCCCAAACACAGATAACGCCCACACCACTGGAATTCATACTTTCCTTCAACGGACAAACCGCTCATGCGCGGCCATTTTTCCGCCTCAAGCGGATTCTTACCCCCTATGACCATTTCTCCAAAAGACACAGGGTACAATGCCGCATAAAAATCCAGTTCCTTCGAGTATATGAAACTGTGGATTTTTCTCGACTTCATCATCACCGGCCGGAGCGGTGTAACCCTCAGATCCGCGACGAATGAGCCTTGCCATTCCTCCGCATCCTCAGGTCTCCATTCACCGTAAACGAAATAACCCGCAAAACCTCTTGTGATATATATGTTCCCGTCATCAGGCCATGCCATCCTCTCACGGGGCATCTGCTTGCGCAGCTTTATGGTTCTTGCCCTCATGCCGAACACATAACGGGATTGTTTCAGCAGTTTGCAATACTGCCCGTACTTGCGGCATTTGTCTTCAAAAGCCTGCATTTCCGCCTGCGGAACCAATGCCAGCAGGTAAATGTCATCCCCGTTCAGGTCATACAGTGCGTACCCGCAGGCGGTAAGTTCCTGTCCCAAGGCGGCAAGCCCCGTCTCGTGCGAGAAGCAGGAATACTGCATCTCGATTTCATCGAAACGGCTATCTTTCAGCACGGGGACCTCTTCTCCCCATTTTTTCCTTATCTCGTTGAGCGTATCGCCCACATCACCTTCATCCCGATATAAGTCGAGAGCCTGTTCCCGCACTTCCTCCATGCAGTCATGCTCGTATGCCTCCATTCTCTCCTGAATCCATTTCTTTACGGCTTTGCCGGATATTCCTCTGGAAGCGGAAACACCGGCCGGAACCTTTGAAAAACGGATGCCGAAACCCGACAGTCTGTGCATCAGGATGACAAGCTGTTCCGGTGTATAGCGTTCATCTTTTATCAGATATTCATCATCACGCAGCAGATAGCCGTCCTTTTCATTCCAATGCCCGTGAATGGAGTTGTCCCCGTTGCGTACATGGATACGATAGCTCGTGAACCTCGTGCAGTCGCCGTAAAGTGCCTCTGGACCGAACAGTTCGACACTCAGCGTGAACCACGCTTTTTTTTCCGCTTCGTTCCCGGACAGGAGGACCCTTTCCCCATTGGATGTGAACCGGAACGATACGGACCACTCGAAAGAGTCGGGATACGGGATGCCCGCCTTTGCCAGCCATTTCGCCGCTTCAAGATCCGGGATGATTTTCCGGTAATAGCCGGCAAGTTCCCCGGTCAGCCCGTGCAGGTATTCCCGTTCCGGCAGCAGAAGCAGGATGCGGTACAGTATGCCGAGCTCTCCCGGTCCCTGCTCCATGAGGGTACGGGCAAGTTCCGACAGGCAATCCCTCGTGTATTCTTCAGGAGATTGGGCAAGCAGAGCCACACAATACCAGAACCGGATAACATCATAGCTGTAGATCCCGGTTATACGGTAATCTTCCTTTTCCTGGGGTGTGGAGGGTATGCAGGAATATTCCCGTATGACATCGGCCACGATACGGACAATGGCACTGTCCTCCGCATAGAGTTTCATCCGCTCCACCTCTTTCCTGTTCGTGGGAGCATGGATATAGGAACCGAGATCTGAATTCAGCCGGCCTATCATGTCGGACAATGCCTGGCCGCACTCTGGCGGCACTGGTATGTGAATTTCACCATGATTATTGTCCATACGGAAAGGAATGACTTCCTGCTGCGGGTTTTCATATACGGCAAGAACCATGTCCAGATACCAGTTCCAGTACTCCCTGCGTTTTTCCACGTCACCTTTCCACTCATCGGAAAAAGGACTTCCACCGGAGCAGACCAGCGACACTATGAAATCGATGTCCATGCTCTCAGGGTCATAACTATCATCATCCTCTCCCTCGTAATCTTCCGGGTCCAGCATGGAGGCCGCATCACCATAGACAAAATACCCGAGGCTGGCGATGGCCCAGCTCACGGTCGTGGTAGTCTCGTCAGGATTATTCTGCACGTGAAGCCACAGTTCGCCCGATTCCTTCTCGATGTCTTCCACCGAGTCCGGCTTTCTGTAGAGATGCCTGTTTATGCGGGAAAGCAGATGCACGTTCTCCTTGATCTGCCGTCCCGTGACGGAGCAGGCTTTCTTGCAGCATTCACACATAATTTTCTGCACGGTGAGTATATCACCGATCTGTTTCATCAGTTCAATACGGCAGGACAAAGGCAAATGTCCTTCCGTGTTTTCTGCAACTGTCTTTCTCAGTTTATCAATCAGTTCTTTTATCATACTATTATGTATCAGTCAACATACTATAAAATCAGTCGTTAGGTACGATATCCTTGGAAACAAGAGGCGCCTTTATAATCTGATTCTTACAATCAAACGGAACATAAACGGCATTCTTACCGATATGCAGTGTATCGATTGGTTGCCTCAGACAGAAGTTTTCATTCCGAAGCAGGACTTCCGCCTTCACAAAGTCCACAGAACTGCATATCGGATAGAAACCGGAAAAGCAAGCCGGTGTCAGATAAGTAGTCTGACTTGCATAGTCAAAGAACAGGAAACGATTACCATCCGCCACATTATCATAAACAGCAAAACAATCAAACTTCCTTACTCCTCGGTATATGTAGCTTTGTACGAAGTCAATACTGCTATCATCCACGGTTTTCAATTCAAATACCACATTCTTTTTGTTATGTTGGTTAAGGCATAACCTGTATATCATGCAAGACTCCGTTTTTTCTGTTTCAATACATAATGTATCCTGTACCTCTGCAGCATTTGTAGTCTGATCGTACTCAATAGACAGGAGTTGTCTTTCGATTTCCTTTGAACCTGTTTTCCTTGCCAGATCAAGAGGAGTATTGCCGTCATTATCCTTTATATGAACGTCAGCATGGTATTTCAGAAGCAGCTGAACCAGTTCTACATTGTTATTGGCAATGGCTTCCATAATCGGATATACTTTATAGGTATCGTATGGACTTTGGTAACCGTTTACATCAATGCCATGCTCCAGCAATATGCGGGCTAACTTCACATTGGACAATTTGCAGGCGTATGTCAGGAGAGTCAGCCCGTATTCGTCACTATATAATCTGTTATTAATGTCCTTATACCTGGTAAGGGCATATTTCAGTACATCCTCTTTATCAAAGTAAATCGCCGTATAGAATATGTCAAACTCATAAAAATCGTTACCCATTGCCATAGGTTCATCTTTTCCTGCCAGCAACCGTTTTATGGTTGCCATGTCATTGTCACGACAGGCAACCCCCAAAGGATAAAGTTGATAGCTTACATCCCTTATGGTATCTTGCTGCAATGGATTTGCTTTTACGCTACCCAAACAACATAAAAACATCATAAGAAGAAATAATGTCCGACTTGTCAGCTTCATATTTACCTTTTTTAGTCTAACACCATTTTTCTATCCATAATAGCTTTTTAGGTGAAGCTCCCAATTCCTTCAATAACTTCCGATACTGTTTGTTTTCTTTTCCTATGCGTAACAGAATATCTGGATCTTCTTGATAGCCATAGAATTTGTATGCACATAAAATATAATACAGTAGTTCTGCATCGGAAAGGTACTTTTGAAGACAGGAAATTTGATTTGGTGAAGCTATTTGTATAAAGGAAAATAGAAGATTGACTCTATTATCATCTTTCGCACTAATAGCCTCTTTCCAAAGATTTTCTGCTATAAGTATATCCTGGTTTAGTTCTTCGGAAGATCTATGTATAGAGGGATAATCAAAAGGATTATTTTCAGGAGATAAAAACTCCAGCTGGGGAGGGAACAAATCAGATATTCTTTGGCTATCGACTGCTTTAAGGAATGTCTCTATATTTCTGAAAACAGGTATTGGGTATAATAGAAACTCGTGACAGACAAACATTATTTTTCCTCTCATTATGCCATCTGTGCAGATTCCGGCATAATTACTTTCTTCATCCTCCCATAAGATACAAATATTCTTCAATAGAGATTTATTCTCTGCATAAAAGGCATTAAATTCTTCTTGGGTTTCAGCAGAACGCAAAGAGATACTTCTTTCTCCATGTTTATGCTTTTGGTCCCAATCATTGATCATTTGTATTTCTTCTGCCGTGAGAGCAGAGGAATCAATTTGAAGTGATTTGAAATAATCGTTCATATAATGTGTATTTTAAGTTACAACTAATGGTTAGAAAGGAGCATCGTCAGATGCTATCTTTCGTTGTTACTAACTTATTTATAAATCCCAATCCGGTGAATAAACACCCAATCCCAATAAAAGGATAAACAATGCCGCATAAGACTGCGAGCATATTCAATCCTCGTTCATCCCCCTCGAAGCCGTATAAATTGACAGCTTGCAATATGAAGCTTGTAATTTGCCAATCTAATAAACTTTGGTCTATACAGATAAAGGCAATCCACAAAAGAATAGAGCAACATTCCAAGCCCAACAATAACACTATCGCTGTAGGTTTCATTGCATATAGTTTATAGACCTTGTAGATTAGCAATACATCTATAATTAGAAGTAAACCTAAAAAACAATATTCCATAATGCCATATATCTCGAACAAACGACCAAAACCTAAGCCACCACAAAATAATGTTATGACTATCAGTAAAGCACTGAAAGCTGTCAATGATAATATGGATTGGACCGTTTTATTCATCGCACTATTGTTAGTAATGATTTGGTGAGGAACAGCCTTAAGCTGTTATCTCGACCTTGTTATAAACTGAATTACATAGGTGCTTCTTTTTCGTATATCGGGTAAACAATAAGCGTGTCTTTAGTTACAACTTGCCCATTTTCATTTCGTTTCAAGAGCACATTTCCTGTAAATGTCATGTTATCAATCTTAAATTCTTTTATTTCATAATCCAACTGGTTTAACTCACTATAAGAGTCAGAGCTGTCAAAAAGCCCTACATATTTCTCTAAGATTCCACTTTTTTTATATATACTTTTTTGTTCGTAATAATCACGTCCTCCATATCTATATTGACGGATTATATATTGATTGTTTTCAGCTACAGCAGTGTCAAAGTTGAATAGGAACCACCATAATGGAGGAAAAATGACGAATGGAAATATATATACTCCAAAATAAATGCGCATACAGACTTTGCTCCATGTAGGTAGTTTTTTAGGAACACAGAACATCAGGACGAAAGGAGTAAGGAAAAACAATAACCGAAGAATATCACCAATATTCCAGCGTAACCGGTCACAATTACCTATTAAATTCAAAGTTATCAATCCTATTATTCCAGATAATAGATGAATACAGAGAATGATATAAAAGAATTTGGATTTCGTCATATTTCAATCAATACTGTTTATAATGGTTTGACAAGGAGCTGCGTTAGCAGCTATCTTGGCTTGTTATAGATAGTTATTTTGCCATATCACAAAAACAACTTGTTTTGTGCACTGTTGCAGCATTTGATTTTAAGGTGTTTACACATTCCTCATATTCCTTTTCTGTATAAAGAACCTTGTCTTCAAAACCTGTTGTCCAAATTTTCTGAACGTCTTCCTGTAAATATGGTTTTATAATTTGTGACATATTGTTTTTTAGTGTTGTCACTATTTTCTTGACCTCAAACACTTTTTCATCTAACCAGTCATGTTCAGGCAAATGTGCAGGACTTGCTATGATGAATTGAATTTTGTCTGGCATAACAGAAAAGCAATCCAGTTTATTGCAATAGGTCAGCGGTACAAAACAATGCCTCAAGTCTTTTATAAGTTGTAGTAAGATACTATTGTCTGTTTCTGCATTATATAATATCGGTTTCTTTTTGTGAGTATTGATAGTTATACAATGACATTTTCCACTTGAAAATAAATATCCATGTAAACCGACGGAATTTATCTCGGGGGCTTCTTTTAGGGGAATACCTTTTTCATATAATGGAAGCAACGACAAGTAAAGAGTATAATCGGAAAAGCATTCTCCATATATATGAGCCTTATCCAAAGGAGATAATCCATCTTCATCAACTATTGATATATCCGCTCCTGATTTGATTAATAAAAATACGCAGTCAATACAATTATATCCACAAGCTGTTAATAAAGCTTGCCCCATAATTTGGGCTTTATTTTCTGCTAATTCATCTATAATCAATTTTGATATTTCTAATTGTCTCATTATGGCATCTTTCCCATATTGCTGCCGGTTAACGGTCCATTTTAATAGAGATGCTGCATCATAGTTGATTTTTGCTCCTCTCTTTTGTAGCCACTTAAATAATGAGACATCACAATTTCCACAAGCCGGAAAGTAGAGCTTATACCAATCTTCATCCGTTAACGGAGAAACGGAATTTACTGTTTCAATATACCTGATTTGTTCATCTAAGTTTGAACAATGTCCTATATATTGCTGCAACTTATTTCGTTCTTTAGCATTCATATTTTATCTATAATGGTTTGACAAGGAGCTGCGTTTAGCAGCTGACTTGGCTTGTTAGGCATATTTATATATCGAGTAATAATTTTCTCACTGTTATATCAAGAAACAGATTTTCTATCGTCAATTTTAATTCGTTAAAATCGTTTTGTTCAAGTGGAGAAAACAATAGTTTGATATGTTGATATATACCAGCATTCCAAGGTCTATTCTCATTTACATAAATTGATAAACTACCGTTTGATATATTATATTCAAAAAAATCTGTATCAAAATATTCTCCATTTGAAGGATCATTTAATTCCATATAAACCTTTTCATCCATCTCACCCTTTGTGATTTTATAATATCCTTCATCAGTTATACAATATAGCGTACTAATACCATTATTATTTAAGGGAGTAAAAGACATTTCATTGACGACAAGTACTTTGGACTGGACATTCAACGTTTCTTCTTCTCGAACACAGCATAACTTTGGATTACGAATATGTTCCAACAATTTTGAAGCTCTTTCTGCTACTGATACATCCTTATTTTGAATAAAACTTTCCAACAATTGAATATTCTGTCCTATTAAATCCATAATACTTAGGTAGATAAATTGGCAATCAATTGTTTTTAATGTTTTAAGAGTTTCATTATCAAGGTTGCCGTCAAAATCTGAATCAAGAAGTATGGATTTGAGTTCCTCATATTTTTCTAAGTCTTTTTTTGATGGCTTAGAATCTTCTTGTTTATGAAGCATGGCAGCTTCTACAAGAACATTGATATGTTGTAATATATTGCTATTGTTTGCTTTATTGGTTGATAATAAGTAAAAATAGAATTTTAATCCCCAAGGACTAACTCTATATAAAGTCGCTTGATGCTCAAGTCTATCTATGACATATTGATAATCTTGTTCATCTGCTTTACCTTCATACATTTTGATAAAGCAATCCTTTAGCTGCTTGGAATTATTTTCATATGCTGTAGCAAATCTATTCCACGGGAAATTATTCATACATATTAGAAAATCCATAACTCAAGTATTGTATTTATTATGCCTAATGGTTTGGTGAGTAACAGCGTTTAGCTGTTGGCTCGACCTTGTTAACATCTTTACTTTGAGGATTTAATTATCTTCATCTCCTGATTTTACCAAATTATTAATATAATCAGAAAAACATGAAGCAATATACTTTACACAATTATCAGTAAAGGGTCCCAAATCCATCAATAGCAATACAATTTTTCCAGTTTCTAAATCAAGTGCAAAGAAATTTCCACCCCAATCAATTCCGAATGGTAAAAACTTATTGGGAAAACCTGATTGAATTAAATGTTTATAGCTCGTTTCAATATTAATTCCTCCTAACTTTTCATCTGTGTAATAAATTGGAAGGAATAAACTTATTTCCACATAATTATCTTCATCTTCAATATAGAAATATGGATTGTTAGCTATTCCGCCATTAGAGAGAAGATAGAAGTTCACAAAATCTTGCGGGATACTATATCCAACAAGATTTTCCAGTGAAACTATATTATCATTTGAGATATTTAATAATGATTTCTCAATTAGTAGATCGCTCATTTTTCTATTATTATATTGATTTTACTATGATGTTAATGGTTTGGAAAGGAACTCCGTTTAGGGGTTATCTTTCCTTGTTACTGATTTTATTACATTTACCGTCCAAAGAAGGCTGAATTGAATCTATTTTCATTATTGAATCAATCATGTTTGTGCCTTCACTTAGACGTATGAGTTCTTTTATTCTGAAAAAGTTATTTAACTTGTCATCATATTTATAATATGAATCCACATAAACTTTATCTGAAAACCTTGATGAATAAGAACGTCTTGATATTATGCCTTTTTCTTCGATATTGTAAGCCAAAGATGAATAACCAGCATATGGATAATCAAAAACTTCTTTATCTTCCAACACAAGTGTTTCTCTTGTATTTCCAAATGAAACAGAAAATATTACTCTTTCTGTCTGTTCGAAACATTCTTTCATACCATCATTATCATCATACCGATATTCTGAAGTCTTTTCAATATATATGCTGTCTAAAACATTGTCATAATCTACATATCCAACCAAAATATCTCTGAAAATGCAGTCCTTATTTTGAGATATATCTGTTGAATCTTTCCAGCTTATTAATCCTATGGAAAGAATAGATGTTAATATCAAAAGAAACAGTTTCATATAAAATTTATATTATCAGTAATGGTTTGGTGAGAGACAACGTTAAGTTGTTTTCTCGACCTTGTTAGCGTTTGATTGGATAAAATTAAGAGTTTCTAATATATTCTTTCTACTTGAAACCAATCTGTTTATTTTCATACGAATGCCATCTAATTTCATTTCTTTATCCAAGCAATCATCTCTCTTTTCTTGTTCTGACTTTTCGGAAGATAACTCCAAAAGTTTAGCATCCAATTTTTGTATTTCAAACTTCATTTTGTCCGTCCATTCATCAAGCCGTTTAGGATTATTTTTTGCCAACAAGAACGGATATTGAAGGTCTGTATCATCTTTTGACCAAATATCTAACAAATATTCAATGGAATATTTGTTTTCCAACTTATTCAGCATAGAATCAAGTTCATATAAAAGCCAACTTTTTAATCGCTCTATATCAGTTTGAGGATTTATTTTTATCCATGAACTTTCTTCTTCTGCAATACTCCCGCCAGCAAAGCTTAATTTCCTACCCGATAGTTCTGTAAATTCACGGCAAAACAAAAAGTAATTTATTCTAAAATTTTCAGTATGTTCCTCTTTGTAATATCGTTGGCTTTGAATTTCGACTTCTATCTGAAATAATCCCATATCTTTAATAAAACGCATTCCTTTATTTTGGAATGCCTTGCTTTTCATATATGGTTTAATGATTGCTTGTATTATTTCTTTTCTCATACATCAACGCTAATTTGTTTATAAATACACCTTTAGGTGTAGGATATTTCGATAACCGACACCCGGCAGGTGTGTTTCCTAATCTCTAATAGCTGCACTCTATGAATCATCCAGTGAATCAAGAGGATTGGGTATGCTTGACTTGTGTGCACTCGTCACATGAAGATAAATTGAGGTAGTCTTGATGTCATTATGGCCCAGCAGTTCTTGTATGGTCCTCAGGTCTGTTCCTTGCTCCAGCAGGTGGGTAGCAAACGAATGGCGAAGCATGTGTACATGTTACCCGGTGCTTGATTCCGGCACGGCTGGCGGCTTCTTTCAGAACCTTTACCAGCGCACTTGCGGAATACTGTTCTCCGGGTGTCTCTCCCTCGAACAGCCATTTCTGCGGACGGTACTCCTTGAAATATTCCCTCAGTTCCTTCAGCAACTTTTCCGACAGTAGCGAATACCGGCATTTCCGTCCTTTGCCCATGATACGCACAAGCATCCTTTCGCTTATGATGTCTTTCGGAGTGAGGTTCAGCAGCTCGCTCCTGCGTAATCCTGCTGAGTATATCAATGAAATCATGCAGCGATGCTTCCGGTTCGACAGGCACGCGAGGATACGGGCCACCTCATTACGGCTCAGTACTTCGGGCAGTGACTTGTATTCCTTCGCGCGGGTAATGCCGCCATAGTATTGGCGTTGCCCACCCTTTACCTTCTCATAGTAGAACTTGATGGCGTTGATTCGCATGTTCTGCTGTGATATGGAGATCTTCTTTTCATTTACAAGATAAAGAATGTATTTGTTGATGTCCGCCACTTTCAGGCGGTCGATGTTACGGCCTTTGTGGTACTCCATAAAGTCGCTGAAATAGGCACGGTAGGTTTTTATCGTCGATGGGCTGTACCGTTTCTGTTCCAGTAGTTCAAGATAGCCTTCCGGCAGTGTGTATTCTCTTTTGGGTTTGGGATGCCTTACATAAACACGGCTGTAATCAATGTAGGCGTGAGGAGAATATCTGTCGTAAAAGTCGGACTGGCTGAATTGTTCTTCATCAATGTAGGCAGTTCCATTACTGTCAGTCCACACATTATTGTCTTCACTCAATATACGGGCAAGCTCCGGACTGTCTGCATATTCTATTCTTATGCAGCGTTTGCCGTCCCTTTTCTCAGGATACAGAACAATTTGTCCATGTTGTCGGTATTTCCTGTCCATACTTTTTAAGTGTTACTTCATTTTCCCAAATATATGATAAACTTTTTATTTAGAATGATTTTTTCCATTATTTTTTATGACTAATCAAAATACATTTGTTTTTTCATCATTTTTTACGCTTTGTTTTAATAAAGCTTTAAAATATTGATTATCAATATTTACTTAAACTCTGATTGATATTTTTCTTGTTTTTGTTTTAATTATCATAGCTATATTATTATCGGATTCACCTTCATGGTGGAGAGATTCAGGTACAGCCCGTGATGTTCTATCATACCGTTGCGGAACATTTTCCACAGGATGTTGCAGCCGAGCTGTGCCAATGTGGAGTTGATGAACAGGTCCTGCTTCTCCAGGGCCTCCGCCAGCGAACAGCTCGGTCCGGAATCCTTTTCCTTCACTCTCGCATATTTGACATATCGTGTGATCACCTTCAGCGATTCCACAGTTTCGTACAGCTTGGATGCCGGCTGTTTGATTTTTTTAGGTATGGTTCCGAGGATGACCTGTCCCGTATCCTGCGTGTTGCCGAAGTCCATCCAGTACAGTGGTGTCTCGTAACTTCTGTATTCCGAGACCGGAACGGCTTTCAGTATGTTCCAGAGGTCAAGACGGGACTTGATGTTGTCCGTGCAGGTAATCGTGATGTTGGCCAGATTATTCCTTCTGGCATCCTTCAGTATTGCCGGATAGATGTCCGGTACCGCTTTCCAGTCGTTTCCAAAGAAGTTGTTCATGCGTGTGACGAGGCACTGCGCCTTGTTCAGTCCGATGTCCGATGGACTGAAGAGCTGCCGCCCGATGTTGGACTCCGTCACGATGTCGGAATCATACAGTGTCACGAACAGCCCGGGGTGTCCCAGTCCCCTTAGTGCCGCGTCAAGCCTGGCCAGGCAGGTAAGCACCTGTGAGCCTGTTCCTCCCGCTCCGATAAGATTTACCGTTACCGGATGTTGCGGGTTTATGAGATAGTTGTCGATGTAGTGTACTCTTTTCATTTCAGTATGTCTTTAAGTTTTATGTTGTTCAGTTGTTTCAGTTCATCGAGGTTGAAGTCCCTGTCCCGTGCCGCCTTCGTCACAAGTACAAGGTTGGATTTTGTCGGGTTTCCGTTGCTGCCCAGATGAGAGAACTCCGTCAGCCAGAATTTCTTCTCCCAATACAGCAACAGTCCTTCATAGGTCAGGTCCTTCGGCAGCTCTATCCTGGCGTTTCCCAGACATACATCGGAGCCTGTCACGTTGAAGAACGGTGCAGCATACAGTTCGGTATCCGGTCCGGGAGCATTTCCCTTGTAGGCATAGATTCTCATTCCGTGTTCACCGGCTTCGTAGATTACTCCAGGCAGGTTATATTCCGCGTTCTCGATTTTGAGTGCGGGCTTGAAGAACATCATATGCTTTCCGGGGGGATTGTACCACACATATTTCTCGTATCCCTTTCTCGTATCGCAATACAGCAGGTTTGATGGTATCCTGCCGTAAGGTGTGGTACTGTGCCTTTCCGAATAGCCCTTCACGAGTGCGTTCATGAATTCCACGGTCACCGGTCTTCCTTCCGTCATGTTTCCCCGGTCATCAATTTCCCGGATTTCAAGGAAAAAGTTCCTGTCATTCTCCGAGGCATAGGCAATCAGTGCCGCCCTTGGGTTGAGCGGCATCTTGATCTTTCTTGTCAGTTCGTTGCTTTCTATCATATCCGTTGATTTTGTTTATATAATGATGTTGATGAATTTTTCAGCCCATTGGAAGAAACGTTCCGGATAGTCGTCCATATGGAACAGCTCCTCCGTCTCGGGCGAAAGGTCATAGGTCGTAATCGGAACAATGTCATACGTTTCCCGACTGTAGGAATTGTAATAATCCGTGAGATATTCCGCCATCATATCATTGCAGTCATATATTACCCTGATCTGGCTGTTGAGATACATGGGCAGGCAGTCCGGCTCCTCTTCATAGAACGGGTCATAGCCATATTCCATAATTCCGTGTTCGGGTGTCAGAAATGCCAGTCCCTCCTTCATTACGGATATCAGGGACTGCTCGTAACCGTTCTTCGGCTCATACCGTTCAAGTGCTTTCGGAAGGTTTCTGTAGTAGGATTTACGTCCCACTCTGCGGAGCAGGCTGCGTATTCTGCCTTTCTTGTAGGAGTGCAGAAGTTTCAGCCTCTTTTTCCTTTCGTCAGGCAGCTCGTCGGCGTTCTCTTCCTCCATCCAGTTAAGCACATATTCCGTATCGTCCTCGCCCAGGATGGTATCTATTCCGTTTGCCCGCATCAGATTATGAATGAAGGTGAGGGATATGCGTCTAAGTTCCTGCCCAAGATTCTCCACGAATTTCACGGGAAAGTAATATAATGTAAGCTCTCCCCATCTGTGGCATTTCCAGAGACGGAACAGGAGTCTTTTCCCGTCCTGCTCGATGTTTACATAGATGTCATTGCCGACAAGGCCGCTCATCTCTTCATGCAGTCTTGCGATTCCTTCCGCCGGTGTGTGTCCCGGTGTATGTACCGCCTCCTTCTTCATAAGACTCGCATATCTGAAAAAGGAATCACGCAGGAACTCGTAATTTTCCCGCGTGATGAGATTGTACAGTTTCCCGTCATGACCTTCCATGAACAGTTCCGGCGGGTTTATCTGCGTGAATGTGGTGTTCAGAAAAGAACTACGGCACCGCTGGGTGCCGCAATCCGTTCTTTCCTTTCCGTCCCGTAATGCACGTTCCTTCTGGTTTCCGCGATGATGAGTCTCGTGAGCCGTTCCGCCTGTTGTCCGTCCAATGGTACACATGATTCCTTCTTTTTACTGTTTTTGCTTTTCATATCCTTCATCCTTTTGTCCCGATAGTGGTCTTGAACTCATATTCGGTCATATCCTCCCTGATGACCGGTCCGTGAACGGTGGCCGTTGTCAGTTCCGGGTATATGTTCGAATAATAGCTCATGACCATGTCCGGCGAGATATTCGGATCCGGGTCCTGCAGGGTTACATACTCTGTTCCTTTCTTGAATCTGAATGAGCGTGTCATTCCTTTAATTTCGAGTGCCATAGTCTGTTAGAATGTTTGATAATGTGAATGTTTGGGTTCCAGCATGGACTGTGGGAAGTCCACGTATCCCTCATAGTCCCTCTCGCTGTATGTCGGATGTTCCGAATCGTCAAGATATGCCTGCTGCTCATCCTCCTGCATGAATCTCTCCTCCTGCCATTCCCGGATTTCAGGCTGTGGCGGATAAGGATTCTGTGGAGGCTGTTGTCCGGCTGTCTGCTGCACGTATTGTGCATGTGGCTGTATCTGCGGTCTTGCCTGCGGTTGCGGAGGCTGCTGTGGCGGCCATATTCCGGGTTGCTGCGGATGTGGAGCGTATGCCTGCTGCGGTCTCTGCGGAGCAGGCTGTGCCTGTCCCGGTGTCTGTGGTGTACGGGTATATGGCTGCTGCGGTCTTCTCTGTTCCTGTACCGGTGCCTGTGTGTACGGCTGTTGCGGTCTCTGCTGTACGGGCTGCTGTACAGACGGTTCCGGCTGGTTCTCCTGTTCCATCATTCCGAAAAGGCTTCCCTTGTTCATTTCCGTGTCGGCCGCCTTTATCTTACCCTCAATTTCCTTCAGTTGGGCGGTGTTCGCGTGCGCTTTTGCCTGTCCGAGCAGGTTGATGGCCTCCCTGAAGTTTCCCGCGGCAGTCTGTTCCTCCGCCTTCTTCATCAGTTTCTCGTACTTCTCCCGTTTCTCGCGCTCTTCCTTCGTCTCCTTGGATCTGGCATCCTTGGATGCCTTGCTGCCGGCTGCAGCCTTGTCCGCCTGTGCCTCGAACTGTGCCATGTTGGAGATAAGTCCGCATACCTTCTGTATCGGTCGTGTTACCGCCTGCATGAATCCCGTGTCGAGTTCCTCCGGCGTGCCTGTGACGGTGAGCGGCACGATGTGGTTCTGTGCCTCGTCCTTGAGTCCGTTTGACTTTGGTAATGTGGAAACGGTCAGTTGTCCGTTTGACTTGCGGATGACGATCATGAGGTCCACGCTTTCCGTCATCATCTGGTGGATTGCTGTAAAAAACATAATAGAAAAATATTAAATGATTAGATAATGTATTTCAATATTCCCTGAACAGTTCGGCCAGCAGCCTGTCCCTGTCCGGATGCCTGCATATCTCCCTGATGGGGTTCAGCAGTTGTGAGATGTGTACCGGACCGGTGGTTCCTCTCGGCGGCAGTTTGATTGCCGGCTGTGGGATGTGTACCCTTATAACCGGTCTTTCCGTCTTTCCTGTTCTCGTCATTGGCAACGGCATCGGCATCTGAGCCGGTGTCTGTCCTGTGTTGATCATCTGGTTCATGACTTTATTGTTTTAATGTGAATACTCGGGCTTGTCAGCCCGTTTAACTACAAAGGCTTATCGGCTGCCGCTTCCGGTAAGGCAAGGTTTTCGGGAAAAATACCGGAGCCTCCGGCGAGGATGATTTTTCCCAGAAACCCCGCAGGGGCCTGACCTTGCTGTCCGAAAAGAAGCGGCTGCCACCTTTGCCGAAGTAGTTTACGGGCTGATAATGTCTGTGTATGCGTATCTTTTCTTTCTTTATCCTTTTCATATTCATACCGGCAGGTACTGAACCGGTACAAACAAAAAGAGCCGTCCTTTCGGGACAGCCCTTCTTTTACCTTTGTCTTCATATATCTTTTCATTATATAATTATCCCTCCGTGTTCCGCCGGATTCAGAAAACCAGAAAACTCAGTATGCACAGGATGATGGCCAGTGCCACAAGAATACAGGCTACACGGTAGAGGAACCTGAAGATTCCCCTGAAACAGATGATGGCCACGGCTGTCCATACGGGAGATATACCGTGGGAATAGAGCCAGCTGAATACGATGGCTGCGGTGACGGCCAGTGCGATGGTCCTTGTCCATCTGCTGTCCGCTATCTTCCTGATACGTTCTTTTGTTTTCATAATCTCTTCATGTTTTAGCGGGAATGTCATTCCCTGTTCCGCGGGCTTTCATGCAGCCCGCCTCCACAGGCTAGGTTTTCGGGGAAAATACCGGAGCCCCCGGCGAGGATGATTTTTCCCAGAAACCCCGTAGGGGCCTGACCTTGCCGGTGGTAACGGACGGGCTGCGACCTTTGCCCAAGGTCAGGAATGACTTCATTTCCTTTTCGTCCCGTTCCCGCCTTTCGGAAATGCCAGCTTGAGGTTGAAGTCCGCATCGAATGTGACAGCCGCATCGAATGCAATCCCTTTTTTCCCTTTGAAACCCTTTATAAGGCGTGTGGACCCTGAAGAGAAGAGCTGTTCCAGGTGCTGGTCCGTCAGTTCCCTGTTCAGGAACCTGCGGTACACGACCAGTCCGCATCCTTCATGGTCGCAGCGGGCCGTCTTTGCACGGACGAGAATCTGTCCTGTCCTGCACTTGGGACAGGTAAAAGTGCGTGCGGCAGTTACCGGGAGGCTGAGGTTCAGGATTTCACGGGTAGCCTTGCGGGTATAGTCCGTGATGGATGCCATGAACGTTTCCGTGCCGAGTGTGTGGCGCTCTATCTGTAGCAGGGCCTTTTCCCAGCTTCCCGTCAGGGAAACGTCCGCCACCAGCATATCCTTCACCGCCTCGTAGATGTAGAGTCCCTTCTCTGTTGGGACGATACTCTTGCCGGAACGGGCGATATAGTCACGCTTGAACAGGGTGGTGATGATGGCGGCTCTCGTGGCGGGAGTGCCGATGCCCAGCTCCTTCACGGCCTCGCGTGCCTGCTCGTCAGTTATATCCCTGCCGCAGTTCTCCATGGCCGACAGCAGGGAGGCTTCGGTATAGAGCGGCTTGGGCATGGTCTTCTTCCGGGCCAGTCCGAAGCCCGAAACCGGAACCTTGTCCCCTTCGGCAAATACAGCCGTACCCTCGTCGGTTTCAGGCTCGTCGTCCTCCCGGTCCTCATTTCTGCAAAAGATGCCGCGCCACCCCGGATTGACGATAAGGGAACTTTTCGAGCGGAAATCCATATTCTCCAGATGGCACTCCATAAGGAGCTGCTCCTTCTCGCAGCAGGGCGAGAACGCCTCCAGCATACGTCCGGCAATCAGCGTATAGACAGCGTTCTCTGCCTCGGAAAGCTCTTCGGGTGCGATGCCGGTTGTAATCAGCGCATGGTGGTCCGTCACTTTACTGTCGTCCACGCTACGGGTGTTGAGACGCGCAAAGTCAAGGATTCCGGCACTTG